>Ga0206677_10000461_pt1 | contig 38111 bp, 30 predicted proteins | sample M130m12015metaG_FD_155475 | JGI IMG/M metagenome (GOLD analysis project Ga0206677, IMG submission 155475) | Ammonia-oxidizing marine archaeal communities from Monterey Bay, California, United States - M1 30m 12015 | ecosystem: Environmental > Aquatic > Marine > Intertidal zone | place: USA...
GTTGCTTTGAGCACCTTCATATCTCTAGCTGGTGATAGAGATGTCAGCGAGTACACACGGCAAGATGCCAAGCTGTTTGTTCACCACTTGGAAATGAAGGGCAATAAGACAGCTACCATCAGGCGCAGGATCAACAGCCTCTCAGCTATTATGAATTATGCCTATTCTGAATTGGATTTGGACAAACGTAATCCTTTCACCAGACTGTTCATTTGCAATGAAGGTGATGACGTATTCAAGCGTGGCATCTTCACCAATGAACAACTGAAGTTGGGCTATGACAAAGCACTGGCATCAGGCAGCAGCGTCAAACTCCTGATGCCCTTACTGGGGGAGACTGGCTGCAGACTGGCAGAGATCGTGGGGCTGAGACTGGAGGATATAAATCTGGATAATGACCTCGTATATATCAGGCCTAACTCGGCTAGGAGGTTAAAGAATAGGACTAGTGAAAGAGTGGTGCCACTAGTTGGGTATGCAAAGCTGGCAATAGAACAGGCCCTTACACAGGCTAACGATGAGTGGCTGTTTCCACAATATCTCAAGGTAGGGCATTGTTATGCCACACACGCCTCTAATGCGGTCAACAAGTGGCTAAAGCGTGACTTTGGTGGACTGACAGCACACAGCTTAAGGCATACGTTCAGAGATCGCCTGAGGGCATTAGAGTGCCTTACGGATATGATAGACCAGCTCGGTGGATGGAGCTCAGTTGATGGTGTAGGAGCTAGACATGGACAGGGTTATGATTTGGGACAACTGAGAGTTTTGCTAGCTAGATGATCAGTATATTAAGGGAAGGCCTAATACTAATCCAAATTTCCAAGCATAACTTTCTTGCCTTTCATTTGCTCTAATTGCGCATTCGTCATCCAGCAGGTTAGGTATACGGTGCCATCTGCGGCAATACTGCTAAGATCTCTCTTTGAAATTATTTCATTGCTTGATGCTTTTAGGTTCACCCGATTGGCCTCCAACAGATTGCGAGCTGCTGAAGCTTTGACACCAAAGTTTGTATTTTCAGGGATTATACCAAAGTTTTCGAACATATATTTAGCATCAAGCTTTGCAACCGCCACAGCTATAACATTTCCATATTCATCAATGATTGGGCCACCACTGTTACCTTGTTGAAGGGCGGCATCAATTTGTATTTCAGAGTAGTTGTTACCAAGACCTGCCAATGAGCTGACAATACCCTTTGTAAATTTCAAGGTTGAACTGTACCTGTCGCCGAACGGAAAACCAGCTACAATTATTTCCTGTAGTGGATAAGGGCTGTTGTTACTCAGGGCAAATACATACCGAGGCTTTTGGGAAACTTTCAACAAAGCGAGGTCATTTTGTTTATCTTCGGCTAGCCGGATTGTTGGAATTAATTCGCCTTGGTTCTGAACTTTAATGTCCATGCATCCATCAATGACGTGGTGATTAGTAATAATGTGCCCATCGTCAGACACATAAAAGCCGGTACCTGATGCTACCTCCAAAGTTTCGTCAGGATTAACATTTTCCGCCACTTCAGGCGAAGTAACAGCCCCTTGAAGCTCACCATCTTCCCAAAGGCCTGTTTCTACCGTTCCATCTGCGAAAAAATAAGTTCCTTGTCCGTGTTTCTTATCATTCTTGAATTCACCAACGTATTTATCTTCAGACCATTCAGAGTTAGGACCGAAAGTATAGGTGCCTTGTCCGTTGAAGTTGTTATCTTTGAACTCGCCGACATATGTATCGCCGTTTGTAAGAGTCAGGGAGCCTTGTCCATTGAAATCGTTATCTTTAAACTCCCCAGCATATTTTTCGCCGTTCGCAAGAGTCAGGGAGCCTTGTCCATTGAAATCGTCGTCTTTGAACTCGCCAACATATTTATGGCCATCGGCTTCAATAAGGGTGCCTTGCCCGCTAAAGTTGTCATTTTCTAGCTGACCAACGTAAATGCTACCGTCAGGGTAAGTATAAGTGCCCCGTCCGTGTTTTTTGCCATTCTTATATTCACCTACGTAACTGGCACCAGATTGGTAAGTATAAGTGCCCTGTCCGTGTTTTTTATTATCTTTCCAATTACCTACGTAACTGCTGCCGCTCGGCCAAGAATAAGTGCCTTGCCCGTGTTTTTTGTTATCCTTCCACTCACCTACGTATTTGCCACCGTCGTCATAAGTGTAAATGCCGACGCAATTATGCCAAGTGGCGGAAAGATCCGTTGGACAAGAATTGTCATTTGAAAGATTTGTCCCGAGAACGTTTTGAACAAGGTTATTGGCTGATGATGCAGTATTTATGTTGACGGTTTTTAAATTCAGTGCTGCATAAGTGGCTAAAGCCGTGAACGTATCACGGCCCCATTTTCCGTCTACTACAGATGTATAAAAACCGTTCGATTTTAAATTAGATTGAATTTTTTTGCGTTTTAATTCTGGCATTTGACGGAATTTTTTTGCCAGATTTGAAGCAACGTCATATACGTTTGTCCCGGAACAATTTGAATCTTCGTCATCAGTATAAAAACAAAAATCAGCTCGGCCATTTTTCCATAAATAGAAGCCTTGTCCGTTCCTTTTGCCATTCTTATACTCACCTACGTGTTTTTCTCCTGCATTGGTGTGTGGTGCTGACCAAGTGGTGGTACCTTGGCCGTGCTTCTTGCCATTCTTATATTCACCTACGTATTTTTCTCCTGCACTGGGGTGTGGTGCAGACCAAGTGCTCGCACCTTGTCCGTGCCGCTTGTCATCTCTCCACTCACCAACGTATTTGTACCCAGGGTCATTAGTACTAATGTAAGTGCCAAAACAGTTTTGATACCTTTTTGTTTGATCGGAGGGACAGTTTGGCAAGGAAAGACTTACGGTTGGAATCCACAAGACGCCCAATACAAATAATAAGATTTTAATTCCCGTGAGCTGCATCAAGCAGTTTAAACAAACTTTGTATTAAATTGGAAGTACCTTCAGCTTAATAAACCGCTGTCCAATTCAGAACCCAATCTTCCGATAACGGTGTGCCCTTGAACTTTTGGAACCGATCAAGCTCGGTTAGATGTCGCTGACTTGGTGGCCCAGCATTATGATCATGTTGTAGGTCTAACGGGTTATCAGGATATGGCTCTTGCTTGATTACATCATAATATAATACTCAGTGGTGTGTTGTACTAAAGGGTGTGTGACGCCTGTAACCTCTTCGAAGGGCGTCTGCATTTCTTGATAAAGAAAATGATCATAGCCAAACGGAACTATGTAGCTGTCATGGACCGTGAAAATTGGGCATTTATAGACGCAGGTAAATTTTTCAATCAGCTTTTCCGTGATCTGACTGTCAACATAGATGAGATCAATCCCAGCTCCTGAAGCTAACTTGTGGGCAATTGGTTCGTGCTTTTGAGCAAGCTGGTGAAACATGGCTGATAGCTGTCCATCGATAATTTGCTTTTCTGGCTGCCGGTTACTGACTGAGCCCTAAAGGCTTTGAAGGGTTTTCTTGCGTCATCTGAATTGATTGCTGTCAGCAGTAGCAGTTTGGCTGCATTCCTTCGCTCACACAATGGTAACCTGCTTCGAGGTTTTTCTTTTGGTAGGTTAGGTCCGAGGTACGCTTTTGACCATAAAGCGGTCAAAAAATTCCGAAAGTTCTGCATGCGCAGCAGTTGGCATGATCGCGGCAATATGCTGATCGGGCCTGACGATCACAACACATCCTGAATTCCGATCAATCCCGCGCAGATCATAGAGGTCGTTACCGTCCTGGGTATGGAAGACTTTTTCATAGTCCCGTAATCCATATTTACCTTTGGCTGGCCATAGGAAGTCGTGCAGATCATGCATAGACAAATCTTGTTGCTGAAAGATTGCATATGTATCGATAATCGCATCAAGATCAGAGTTGTCTTGCGTATATTTGCGCACTGGGGACGTTGGGTCATTCGCTAGGAAATTGATCAGTTGATAGGTATCAGAGGACGTTTGTGTTGGATCCTGCGCGCCGCCAAACACGAAGAGGCGCCAACGACCGTCGGCCTTGACCAGATGGCCCAAGTGTTGATGGGCACCATCAGCAACGCGGGTTGCTTTGACGGAATGGAATCTTTGCCCGATTTTATAGCCTGTGGCCAAGTGTTGGTTGCCTTGGCCCGTGCAGATATAGGAGGGGAAATACTCGATCGATGTGCCGCTTACGAACCCGCTTTGACGTTTCATGAAGGCTTCGATCTTTGCAGTATCCACTTGCGCGTCTTGTGATGCGCCGTCTGCAGCGGGTCGTGTTGCGACTAGTATTGAAAGCTCTTTGTCCGCATTGATCAGTTGGTTGGCGACCTTCCTGCGTTCGGTGCTGTAGGTTGCAAGCAATGATGCTTTGCTTTTGCCTTGTAGAACGGCTGCCATTTTCCAGCCGAGGTTGAATGTGTCTGGTAAAGATGTGTTTAGCCCCCAGCCCCCCTTCGGGCTGTGTGTATGGCACGCGTCACCAGCTACGAAAGCGCGGGGGATGATTTCGTCCGAACTGTCTACAGCACGGTCGTCGAAACGGTTGGCAAGGCGTTGCCCGACTGAATATTTTGACCACCAAGCGACTTCTTTGACATCCAAGGTATAGGGATGAAAGATTTTCTGCGCCTTTGCGATGATATCATGTTCAGTTAGTTGGATGTCGGCTGCGCGGGTGTCTTTTTCGATTTGGTCCAGCTCAACGTAGAACCTGATCAGATAACCACCTTCGCGGGGAATGGTCATGACTGCACCGTGGTCTTTGGATTGAATGAAGCTTTTTACGCGGATATCGGGAAAATCTGTGTTCAGCAGGATATCCATTACGCCCCACGCCTTATCAGCTGAGTCGCCTTCCAGTGTGATTCCTAGCGCTTTTCGGACGCGGCTTCTGCCACCGTCGGCGCCAACGGCAAACCGGGCCTTAACAGTTTCAATTTTGTCATTGCCCGCGTCATCAACGCGCTTGAACGTGGCTGTGATTGGATGCGCATCAAGATCTTGGGTTAGGCTTTCATCAATCACCAAATCAACCAATTCGCGGCTGTAATGAGGGCGCAAATTGGTTACGGCATTTGCCATTCCATCCAGCAATAATTCATGCAGGCGGGCTTGGTTTACGATGCCGTGTGTGAACTCTGACATGCCAAGCCGAGCATCGGTGATCTTGTGGGTGCGTTTGATATTTTGGGGATTTTCTGCATCTGCCTCCCAGAACGTATTCTGCATCAGCTTGTAGGTCTCTTTTTCGACCATTTCACTGCTGTTGAATGCTTCCATGATTTCTATTGTTCGACACGAAATCCCGTCCGCGCGTCCGAACAGTAAAGGTCCATCTGCCATGTCCACGATACATGTGCTGATGTCACCAAATTCTGACATCTGACGGGCCATTGTCAGGCCTGCAGGGCCGGTGCCAACGATTAGAACGTCTACTTCGGTGGGCAAATCTTCAATTGGTGGCGTGGGATAGGATTTCCGCGCCACATCCGGAATCTGATAATTGCCCGGTTTGAACCCATTCAGATGAAACTGCATGATAACCTCTTTTCAAAACCTGCGACGCAGATGTAGCGTGCGGCTAGCGGTGTTGCAATGTACATGATGGGAGGGCTTTGTAAGATCAAAATCGGTTGAAGCGGTCAGGCGGGTTTGTCGCGTGCGTGAATGATAAAACGCTCCCCATTCCGCAGAAGTCTATAAAAAACTCATGTGCAACATGCGCACAGACGCAATCGTTAACAAATGGTCACCAACAAGAACTACAACAGCCCCTTTAGTCCCCTTTTGTTGAAACCAAAGATAAACAAAGGCACCTGGGGCCTCATTTGCCATCTATGGGACACTATTTGTCTCCGGCCACCACAGAGGCCACCAAAATTGCCCTAGACAGCCTGTGGCATCAAAAGTTAAGCTGCTGTTATCACTTATGTCGGTATGTTGCCTGATGCCGCACTAAGGAACCAGTGTCCGTGTGGAGTATAATATAAATCAGATACTTACATGAAAACGGTTGTTAGTGCCACTCGCTGGGGAAACTTTTGAGAAACATTATCTCAATGCTTTTGCGCGGGAAACCGTTTCCTATGATACTGTTGAGTGGTTGCTGTTCTTGTCCGTTGATTCATGCAGTTTGGCTATGAGAGTTCAGCCTTGATCCGGATTGTATAATGTTCAGAGCATCGACGTTGAGTATCAGAGGCTAAGTTCTTTTGACCCCTGTTGTATTGGCTACGGCATACATGCTGCTGGAGATATGGCTTTTTAAATTTGATTCCTGTTCACCGCTTTTATGCACGGAAGGCTATCCATGCTTTGAAAAGGGTAATTGTAGTCACTAGAATGATCCTCCTGAGTGACGGTCTAAGTGATAGAACCTTGGCTTTCGATTGATTTTTTTTTAAAAGTATCCAATATGTGGATGTCGTTTGAATTTTTCTCAGGAGCCTAATTTCATGTCATTAAACTTTACCGCCGTAAATACATTGGAGCATGACAACGGCGCTGCTTTGGGTTCACTATCGCATGAAAATGCAACTGTAGGCTCGTTCAAATATTATCATTCTGATGAAAGTGATCTCTTTTATGTTGCAAATGACATTTTATACCTTGGAGCAAATTGGCACTATGATTTCGAAGAACAACAATACCGTAAACTAAATGATAACGGCAGTTGGAATTCTTACGAAGTAGCCGACATACCAGTAAAGTACACTGATATGAATGGCACTGAAACATGGAATAATGTTCTGAAAGACGATCTTTCATTTTCTGATATTAATGAAACTCTGTCTTTGAAGTCCATTCAGGCTGATGCCTTTAGTTATGGTGCTGAGGTTGCTGAGGTAGACGCTGGCGATTTGCAGTTTGCGAGCATTTCAACAAGTTCTTGGGACGCCATTTCTGCTAGTGGAGACACTCTAAAGCTAACTAGTGAGTGGTATTATAACCCTAATACAAATGCTATCACTGATGCTAGTGGCACATTTTATACGTTAGATGAAACCCGAACTGTTTATCTAACCTTATTTGATGAAAATAGCGTAAGATCTCTTAGTTCAGAGCTAAATTTGGATGCAGCGGCATTTTCGAATATAGCTAAATTTAACACTCCTTATTATGCTGGTTCAAAGGTTGGTGACGTAAGTCAGGCGAATGAAGTTGAAATCGATGCTCTTCTCTTTCAAGACCAAAAAGCGTGGGTGACGGATCCTGTAAACTTAGGTAAACAAGCCAACGCTCAAGAGACCATAATCACATTCAGTTTTTCAGGCATTAATCAAGTTGGCCAATATACGTCCGACTATAAGCTTCCAAATCCATTAAATGACAATATTTATCCCTTTCAAACTGTTCATATGGAGGCCACTCGACTTGCGCTCGCCGAATTTGAAAAATTTGCAAATGTAAAGTTTTTGGAAATAGAAGAAAATTCGGATCAAGTGGGAGCGCTCAGGTTTGCTTTTACTGACGCTGTAAATTTAATTGATAATAATGATCCAGAGTCACAAGCTGGGGGCTGGGCGTCTGGTCCAAGTGGTTCCGCAACGGGTGGGGATGTTTGGATTAACTCCGAATATATGGCAGACGGCCAAAATTGGGAGAGAGGTTCGTCGAATAATTTTCACACGCTGCTCCATGAGATCGGTCACGCTCTTGGATTGAACCACCCCTTTGATGGACCAGTTTTCATGCCAACTAATCTGGATGTAACCAACTATACAATGATGTCGTATACTCACCCGTCTGATAATGTTGACACGAAGGACACTCAGGAAGGAGTTTGGTGGTATCCTTATTGGGCAGACAGTGGTGATTACGTATTATCTTCGACCCCAATGGTGTATGATATTGCTGCGCTACAGCATTTATATGGTCCCACCAGTTATAACGAGGGTGATACCGTATATTCCTACAATCCTTTAGTACCTTTCGCAGAAGCTATATGGGATTCGGGTGGTATGGATTCCTTAGATTTTGATGATTTTTCAACAGGCTTAATAATATCTTTGAAAGAGGGAGAATATTCCACGATCCCGTTTGAAATAGAAAATCCCTCAGACCCAAATGTTGTCAGAAACTGGTCTATGACAGACAACCTAGGCATCGCTCAAGGGGCTTTCATCGAAAACTTAATTTCTGGTTCGGGTGATGATTCAATCACTGGCAATAGCCTTGGTAACATTCTTGAAGGTGGGTTAGGGAATGATACCATTAAGGGTGGCTCCGGCGATGACATCCTAGACGGCGGTGCTGGTGATGATACGATAATCCTAGAAAGCAACGGTGCCTTTGGCTCAGAACTATACGCTTACAACACCACCTCATCGCTCCAAGCAGGTACAGAAGAAAGCATCAATCTAGATGGCAAGACACGCTTTGGAGACTTCATGGACGGTGGGGATGACGTAGACACCGTTGAGCTGACAGATGGCTCAGACGCGTTCTTCTTACATGATAGCTTCTCAGGTTTTCATTCATCACTTAACCTCACAGTGGATGACAACGGTAAGTCGGGTACTGCTCGTATTGCTAACATTGAGAACATAAAATCTGGTTTAGGCGATGACATAGTTGATCTCACATCCTCAAACTATTCACTCACAGGTCAAAACATCACTGTTGATGGTGGTTCTGGGAATGATACGCTCTGGGGTTCAGATGCCAATGAGACGTTAAAAGGTGGCGTTGGGGATGACGAACTCTTCGGCGGTGCAGGAACAAATGTTCTAACAGGTGGTGCAGGTGCTGATGAGTTTCAGTTCACGGGGTCATCAACAAACGACACGGTTAAAGATTTCAGCTGGCGCGATGGTGACACCCTAAAGTTCTTCAACACAGGTGGTGCGAAGTTTGACCACAGCAGCGTTAGTCTTAACAATGCAGGTGATGAACTCTCCATCTCAGACGGCGCTGAGGTTCTTACCATCACGCTTGAGGGTGCAGGATTACAGATGGCTGATCTTGGGAGTGATGTCTTGATCATAGGCTGATCTGGGAGTGATCAAACTCTCGACCATCCTACAGCACCAACTCAGAAGCACCTGTGGCCTCTGTAAGCATCATGCGCTTCTAGAGGTAGAAAACCTTATTGCTGTTAGATTCAGGCTACACCGGCAATCCGATGCGAGTTAACATTCGTCTGACAGCACCACTCAAATAGTGGCACAGTTTGAGAGGGCTTAGACACCAGCATAAACATAACGGGCTCAACCGAACTCGATCAAACGCCCAATCAAATCTGCCGATCTCTTTACGCCAAAACGCTTACGGAGTCGGGCGCGTACGTCATCTATGGTTCGATGTGACAGACTCAATTCGCGCGCGATTTCTTTACTTGTCAAACCTCTGTTCATGAATCCAATGACCTGCCGTTCGCGTTTGCTGAGAGTGATAGGAAGTTTATTTTCGTAAATTAGCGCGTAGCTGAGAATTAATCGCGTCAGGGGTTTGTCGGGTGTCATGGAATGGGCGCGGAAGCGACACCAAATGCTGTAGCCTTCCCGATGCCGCAATAGGCGTTCATCGCTGTATTTTCCAGTGCGGCGCAGCGCTGAAATTCCAACATTCCCCACGTGGTCAAATTCTTCGTCAGATCCATAAAACATCCTGAATGAACGGCCTTCGACCTCGCCAGTGCAATATCCAAGCATATGGGAAAATGTTGTATTGCAGCGTTTAATGATCCTGTTCTCAGACAGGACCAGTCCTATTGGAGCGTGTTCGAATGCGAGTTTTGTGAAGTCTGTCATTGCACACAGCATACCGTATTTTTACGGTATTGATACCGTATTTATTTTCATGAACACTTGCAAGAATGTTAAATATAAAAATATCAAGCACTCAAACGAAATTAATGCAGGCTATTGGAGATCGGCGGGATGACTTAATTTTGTTAACCCAAGAACTGATCCGCATTCCCACTTTAAATCCACCAGGTGAATTCTATCGAGACATATGTGAATATCTTGATAAACGCCTTTCAAAGCATGGATTTAACACTAATTTGATCCGAGCTTATGGAACGCCTGGCGACAGCGATAAATATCCGCGCTGGAATATTGTTGCGCGGCGGGAGGGGACGTTGCCTGGGGATTGCGTGCACTTCAACAGTCATATCGACGTCGTCGAAGTGGGCCAGGGGTGGACCAAAGACCCGTTCGGCGCGGAGCTGATTGACGGTAAGATTTATGGCCGGGGAGCCTGTGATATGAAGGGTGGGTTGGCGGCTTCGATTATTGCGGTGGAAGCCTTTATCGAAGCATATCCACAATTTCACGGTGCAATCGAAATTTCGGGAACTGGAGATGAGGAGTCTGGTGGCTACGGCGGAGTAGCCTATTTGGCGGAAAAAGGATTTTTCAATCCCAAACGCGTGCAGCATGTGATCATTCCGGAGCCACTTAATAAGGATCGCGTGTGTCTGGGTCATCGAGGTGGCTGGTGGGCGGAGATTGAAACATTCGGAGAAATTGCTCACGGATCGATGCCATTTCTGGGGGATTGTGCTGTCCGGCATATGGGCGCTGTAATAGATAAATTTGAAACAGAGTTATATCCTGCAATGCTGCAACGCCATACGGAAATGCCTGTTGTTCCAGACGGTGCGCGTCAGTCTACAATGAATATCAATTCGATTCACGGCGGTCAATCGGAGCCAGACGACGACTTTACAGGATTGCCGGCTCATTGTGTTCCCGATAGTTGCAGGATTGTGATTGATCGGCGTTTTCTCGTAGAAGAAACTCTTGAGGATGTGCGCAACGAAGTTGAGAATTTGCTCGACCAACTAAAATTAGAGCGGCCCAAATTTGATTATGAACTTCGGGAACTCAACAGTGTCTTGCCGTCCATGACAGATAAGACAGCGCCCATCGCCGCGTCTCTAGCAAGGCAAATTTACCAGGTTTTGGGTAAGGAAGCGGATTTTGTAGCTTCACCGGGCACCTATGATCAAAAACATATTGACCGAATTGGTAAATTAAAAAACTGTGTCGCCTATGGGCCAGGAATTCTGGAACTTGCACATAAGCCCGATGAATATGTCGGGGTCGAAGATATGATGGTATCTGTGCACGTGATGGCGCGAAGTCTTGCAGAGCTTTTGGGGCCGAAAGACACATAATGGGAGCGTAAAATGAAATATACAACTTTAATTGGCAGTGTTTGCGCGCTGGTGGCCAGTATGGGGTCCGCGCAAACTGGCATAACCGTTGCAATTCAACTGGAACCGCCAAACCTTGATCCAACCGGCGGCGCGGCGCAAGCGATTGACTCGGTTCTATACTCAAATGTTTTTGAAGGGCTCACGCGTTTTCAGGGAGATGGGGCTGTGGTGCCTGGATTGGCTAAACGCTGGGATATCTCGGCGGATGGTACCGTCTATACGTTTCACCTACACGATGCGGTGCGCTTTCATGATGGCACCATAATGAATGCCGAAGATGTGAAATTTAGCCTTGATCGTGCACGCGCGGAGGACAGTGTGAACGCGCAGAAGGGGCTTTTTGCCGGCATTACCGATGTGACTGTTATTGACCCTCTGACTGTTCAGGTCACATTGAGCGGGCCCAATGGCAGTTTCTTGTTTAATATGGCCTGGGGCGACGCGGTGATTGTGGCGCCCGAAAGCATTGACAACATTGCTTCCAACCCAATTGGTACAGGCGCTTTTGTGTTTAAGGACTGGGTGCAGGGTGACCGGATCGAGATGGCGCGTAATGATGACTATTGGGGCGCTCAGCCGGCTTTGGAAAAAGCAGTTTTCCGCTTTATTTCCGATCCGACCGCAGCATTTGCCGCTGTCATGGCAGAGGATGTGGATGCCTTTGTCGGTTTCCCGGCGCCAGAGAATCTCCCGCAGTTTGAAGCTGATTCGCGCTTCCAAGTGCTTGTGGGCAATACTGAAGGGGAAACAATCCTTTCGACCAATAACAAAATGCCGCCCTTCGATAACGTCCTTGTCCGCAAGGCCGTGGCCATGGCCATTGATCGTCAAGCGATTATTGATGGTGCAATGTTTGGTTTGGGCACACCGATCGGCACACATTTCGCGCCGCACAATCCCGACTACGTGGACCTTCTGACAAATTCGCCTTACGATCCGGAAGCGTCTAAGGCGCTTTTAGCCGAGGCTGGCTTTGCAAATGGTTTTACAACCACTTTGAAGCTCCCCCCCCCGTCCTATGCACGCCGGGGCGGCGAAATTATCGCCAGCCAACTTCGGGCCGTGGGGATCAATGCTGAGATTACTAATCTGGAGTGGGCGCAATGGTTAGAGGAAGTATTCCGAGCGAAAGATTTTGGCCTCTCCATTGTCAGTCATACAGAGCCTATGGATATCGGCATCTATGCCAATCCAAATTATTACTTTCAATATGACAATCCAGACTTCCAAGCACTGATGGAAGAGCTGAATGAGACGACCGACCCTGCGGCGCGTAGTGCCCTCTTGGGAAAAGCGCAACGCATGATCTCGGAAGATTATGTAAATGGCTATTTGTTCGAATTAGCTGTGGCGACGGTCGCAAAGGCTGGCTTGCAAGGGCTTTGGGTGAATCAACCCACCGCAGCGGTTGACCTTACGGCGGTCAGCTGGGGGGAATAATTGCTGGCGCGTGAACGGTGCAGACCGTTACGCGCGAAAGGTACGCGATACGATCTTGCGGGGCAGAGGGCATCTGCTTCGCAAGATAAACCAATCCAAGGCGCTGCCTTGCCACAGGCAGCATGGCTTCCTGAGTTTTTGCTGAGAAGAGTTGAATGATCCGTTATACCCTTGGTCGGTTGAGTTCTTTGGTGATCAGTTTGGTCGTCGCCTCAATCGTAATCTTCCTGGTCATCGAAGTTATTCCGGGTGATCCGGCAGCTTTCATGCTGGGAATCAATGCGCGCGAAGATACGCTTGCGGCCTTGCGGGCGGAGATGGGGCTCGATCAGCCGCTCTTAACGCGATACCTTGATTGGGTCTTCGGGATGGTACAGGGTGATTTTGGAAATTCTTGGACCTATAAAACTCCCGTTGCCGAATTGATTGGCGACCGAATTTGGGTGTCTTTGCCGCTGTCCATTTATGCTTTGATTCTGTCAATCCTCATCGCCTTTCCTGCCGGTATCTATGCTGCAAGCCGACGGGGCCGTATTGGTGATGTCTCTGTCATCGGGCTTACGCAGTTTGGCGTGGCCTTACCTAATTTTTGGTTTGCGATGATTTTAGTACTGATTTTTGCGATCAATCTGCGCTGGTTCAGTGCGGGTGGTTTTTTGGGATGGGACAACCCTTTTTTGGCACTTAAATCCCTCACCCTTCCAGCCATTGCACTGGCGTTGCCGCAGGCTGCGATCCTGGCACGGGTCATGCGTTCGTCCTTGATTGACATGCTCGGCGAAGATTTTATACGTACCGCCCGCGCCAAAGGATTAACCCGCAGGCAAGCCCTGTGGCGCCACGCGGTGCGCAATGCCCTCATTCCGGTGCTCACCATTATCGGGTTGCAGTTCTCCTTTTTGCTGGCAGGGGGGATCATTATTGAACAGGTCTTCTTTTTGCCTGGACTTGGGCGGCTTATCTTCCAATCGATCAGCGCGCGCGACTTGATCGTCGTCGAAAGCGTGGTGATGCTGTTGGTTTTCACAGTCATCATGGTGAATTTCATTGTAGATCTGGCCTATTTGGCGGTAGACCCGCGGTTACGGAGCCGTGGATGAATAGAAATTTGTTCATTGGTGCGGCGCTCTCCACTGTCTTTTTATGTCTTGCGGCGTTCTCTTTCTTCTGGACGCCCTATGACATCGAAACTTTAGATATCGCGAATAAGCTCCAAGGCTTCAGTACCACGAATTGGCTGGGAACGGATCATTTCGGCCGTGATATTCTCTCGATGATCATGATGGGCGCACGCACCTCCATCGCGGTTGCGCTTCTGGCAGTGGGGATTGGGGTGACGCTGGGCATCCCGCTTGGGCTGACAGCGGCGGCGAGACGGGGATCTGTGCTGGATGAGCTGATTATGCGCGGCAATGACCTTGTTTTTGCCTTCCCCTCCCTCATCATTGCCATTTTGATCACGGCAGTTTTTGGAGCCTCTGCGATCAATGCAATCATCGCCATTGGCATTTTTAATATCCCGGTCTTTGCACGGCTAACTCGCGCCGCCGCGCTGCCTCTTTGGGAGCGGGATTTTATTCTGGCGGCGCGAGTTTGCGGCAAGTCGCAGGCGCGTATATCCTTCGAACATATCCTGCCCAATATTACTAATCTGATGATTGTGCAGGGTACGATCCAGTTTTCTTTAGGTATTTTGGCTGAGGCAGCGCTATCCTACATTGGACTCGGCGCACAACCGCCCACGGCCAGTTGGGGCCGGATGCTTGCGGATGCACAAACCCTTGTCAGCATCGCCCCTTTCACGGCCCTAGTGCCAGGCTTTGCGATTGTTTTTATGGTCTTGGGCTTGAATCTCTTGGGCGACGGACTGCGCGATTGGCTGGATCCTAAGCTGCGGGTTGATCGCGCATGACCTTACTGTCGATCAAAGACTATTCTTTATCGCTCGGCGGCCAGACCATTTTGAGCAAGGTTACTTTGAGCGTTGAGCCCGGTGAGATTGTTGCTGTTACGGGGGAAAGTGGCTCGGGCAAGTCCATGCTGGCGCTTTCGGTGATGGGGTTGTTGCCAGATGGTGCTCAAACGTCCGGCCAGATCGATTTGGCAGGCCTAGACATCCTTAAAACACCAGAAAGAGATTTGTGTAAGATGCGGGGCAATGTGGCGGGTATGGTCTTTCAAGAGCCGATGACGGCTTTGAACCCGGTCCAAACCATCGGTGAGCAAATCGCTGAAGCTATCCTAGTACATGAAAAAACAACACAAACTAAGGCCAGGCGACGCGCTTCGGAGCTGATGGCACGCGTGGGCCTGACCCTGCCGCCGACGCGCTATCCTCATGAGTTGTCCGGCGGTCAACGCCAAAGGGTTGTGATCGCCATGGCCATTGGCGTGCGGCCCAAACTCTTGATTGCTGATGAGCCGACAACGGCTTTGGATGTGACCACACAGGCGCGCATTCTTGCATTGCTGAAGGATCTTGTTAGTGAATTTGGCATGGGTCTTTTAATGATCACCCATGATTTGGCAGTTGTTGCGGATATGGCTGATAAGATCGTGGTGATGCAAAAGGGAGTTGTGGTGGAGGCTGCTGCATCGCAGACGCTTTTACAGAATATGATTCATCCCTACACCAAGGCCCTGTTTCAAGCCTCAAGCCATAGGGTCACGCTGCCTGCGCGATCCGCTGAGGCCGCGCAGCTTCTTGAGGTGCGAAATGTCGCTGTGCAGTATACCCAGCCACGGCGCAGCCTTTTTGCACCAGCCCGTCCTTTTTTGGCGCTCAATGATGTGAGCTTTCATATTGAACGTGGTGAACGGGTGGGGCTGGTGGGTGAAAGCGGCTGTGGGAAGTCGACCTTGACCCGTGCAATTTTGGGTTTGGAACCGACAAAGGCGGGAGAGATTACCTTGGGCGGCGTCCCCGTTTTTGCTGGCAAAAACCCCAACCTTGATGTGCGGCGACGCATGCAGGTTGTGTTTCAAGATCCCTATAGTAGTTTCAACCCACGCCACCGTGTCGGGCGCTTGATTTCAGAACCGTTTCACCTCCTTAAAGCGTCAGTTTTGGGCGCGGCCCGGCTGGCAGCGATTTGTCGGGCGCTTGAAGAGGTTGGTTTAAGCGCTGGGGACAGGGACAAATATATTCATGAATTCTCAGGTGGGCAGCGCCAACGCATCGCAATTGCGCGGGCTCTCATCATCCAGCCTGAATTGATTATTTTCGATGAAGCCGTCTCTGCCTTGGATGTATCAGTGCGGGCGCAGGTTTTGGATTTAATCGGTGATCTATGCCACAGGCATCCGCTGGCCTATCTGTTTATCAGCCATGATCTTTCGGTCGTGCGCACAATCACTGATCGGGTCTTGGTCATGCAAGGTGGGCGCATCGTCGAAGAAGGTGATACGGGTCGTGTCTTTACCGACCCGCAGCACCCCTACACCCGGTCGCTTATCGCGGCAGCTCCACAACTTCCGGATATAGCTCATGCCTCTTAAAACTTTCCAAATTCCCATAGCCCATCATTTTATTAGCGGTTCCTGGCGAGAAGGATCGGAAATTTTGGATGTAATCGACCCGTCCAGTGGCGAAAAAATGACCGAGATCGCGCGCGGTAAAGCGGCGGATATCGACCGCGCGGTGCAGGCAGCGCAGGCGGCTCTGGTGGGGGAATGGGGGCAAATGACCGCTCTGGATCGAGGCCGAATCCTAACGAAGATTGGACAGAAAACTCTGGACCATATCGACCAGCTGGCCCAGCTCGAAGCCCTGGATGTTGGCAAGCCGCTCAGCCAGGCGCGCGCGGATGTCATCGCTCTTGCCCGATATATGGAGTTCTACGGCGGTTGCACTGATAAAATTCATGGGGAAACTATCCCTTTTCAAAGTGGCTACACGGTCTACACCCTGCGCGAGCCGATTGGTGTGACGGGGCATATAGTGCCTTGGAATTACCCGATGCAGATCATTGGCCGATCCATTGGCGCCGCTTTGGCGATGGGAAATGCCTGCGTTCTCAAACCTGCCGAAGAGGCCTGCCTGACCGCGCTGGCCTTCGCCGCCATTGCCCATGAGGCAGGTCTGCCGGCTGGTGCGTTGAATTTGGTTACAGGGCTCGGCGCAGAGGCCGGGGCTGCTTTGACTGCGCATCCGGGAGTTCAGCATATTTCCTTCACGGGATCGGTGCGCACCGGGGAATTGGTGCAGGCATCGGCGGCTCAAAATGTCGTGCCTGTGACTTTAGAGCTGGGCGGTAAATCTCCCCAGCTGGTGTTTGACGATGCAGATCTGGAGCTTGCGTTGCCCTTTTTGGTTAATGCGGGCATCCAAAATGCTGGTCAGACTTGCTCGGCGTCCAGCCGGATACTCGTGCAGCGAGGTGTGTATCATGAGGTTGTCGGACGCATGTCCACCGCCTACCGCGCGCTCAAAGTTGGTCCAGCACTCGAGGATTTGCAGCTTGGACCGCTGATTTCTGCCCGCCAAAAGCAGCTCGTTCTGGGTTTTTTAGAAAGGGGTGCAAATTTGAAACTCGCCGCCCAGGGCGAGATTATCACCGAAGCTAACGGGCATTATGTGGCACCCACGCTCTTTTTCGATGTGCCGGCAGATCATGTCTTGGCGAGCGAGGAGATATTCGGGCCGGTGCAGGTGATTATTCCATTTGAGGATGAGGCGGATGCTGTCAAAATTGCCAATGCAACAGATTACGGACTAGTAGCATCAATCTGGACGCAGGACGGGGGGCGGCAAATGCGTCTGGCCAAAGCGCTCGAAGCAGGGCAGATTTTCATCAATAATTACGGCGCGGCGGGTGGGGTTGAACTGCCCTTTGGAGGGGTTAATAAATCGGGGCACGGGCGGGAAAAGGGGTTTGAGGCGCTCTACGGTTTCTCAAGTTTAAAAACAATCGCAGCATGGCATGGGTGAACAGATGAGACTTCAAGGTAAAACGGCACTTGTCACAGGTGGCGCATCGGGCTTCGGTGCGGGCATCGCCAAAAAATTTGCGGCAGAAGGGGCCAGAGTTATGGTCGCAGACCTCAATCTTGCTGAGGCGAAAACCATCGCCGCCAAAATTGGCGGGGCGGCGCAACTGTGTGATGTGAGCCATGCGGACAGCGTTGAGGAGATGAAAGTAGAAGCCCTTAAAACCTTTGGCAGTCTGGATATTTTGGTCAATAATGCGGGAGCCACGCATTTGCCGATGGCCCTCGAAGATGTAGGCCTTGAGGATTTTGAAAAAGTGTTTGGCGTCAACGTGAAGTCGGTTTATCTCACCGCCAAAGCCTTTATCCCGCATTTTAAGAGCAATCGGGCGGGTGTGGTTTTGAATGTGGCCTCCACGGGTGGCGTCTCGCCACGTCCGCGATTGACATGGTATAACGCCTCAAAAGGCTGGATGATCACCGCGACGAAAGGCATGGCAGTTGAACTTGCGCCATTTGGTATAAGGGTCAATGCCATCAACCCGGTAGCTGGCGAAACCCCGTTGCTAAAATCCTTTATGGGAGAAGATACCCCTGAGATGCGCAGAAAATTTCTGTCAACCATTCCAATTGGCCGATTTTCCACCCCAGAGGATATGGGCAATGCCGCCTGTTTTTTATGTTCTGATGAGGCCAGCATGATAACGGGCGTGGCAATGGAGGTTGATGGTGGACGCTGTATCTAAGCCCGGCAAGCGAAATTTAATAACCGATGTTAAGGGTCTACGCGTTGGACATGCGCAGGATCCAAATATCAAGACCGGATCAACCGTCTTGGTGGCTGATCGTTCCTTTACAGCCAGCGTTCACGTCATGGGCGGCGGCCCCGGTACGAAAGAAACAGATTTGCTGGCGCCGGATAAAACGGTGCAACAGGTAGATGCGCTGGTTCTGTCTGGAGGGTCGGCCTTTGGCCTGGATGCCTGCTCGGGGGTTATGGATGGTTTACGGGCTGCGGGCCGCGGCTTCGCTGTGGGTTCTATGACCATTCCAATCGTGCCTGGTGCGATCATCTTCGACCTGATCAACGGTGGGCAAAAGGATTGGACTAATAACCCATATCGTGCGCTTGGGCGCGCAGCATTTGACTCTGCGGTGGAAGATTTTGACATCGGTACAATAGGAGCGGGAACAGGCGCGCTTGCGGCAATGCAAAAGGGCGGCCTTGGGTCCGCCTCGCTGGTTTTGCCAAATGGTACGGTTGTGGGCGCTCTGGTTGTGGTCAATCCGATGGGCAGCGTCACCTTGCCCGGTGACCGGCATTTCTGGGCGGCGCCCTTTGAAGTTGGGCAGGAATTCGGGGGGGCCGGTGGGTCGGCTCAGTCTGGCAATTTAATGTTGGAGCCAAGCCGAAAAGAGCGAGCGATGCAGCTTTATGGAGCCGAGAATGCCAATACAACCATTGCAATTGTCGCGACTGATGCTCCTCTGACAAAAATCCAATGCCACCGCCTTGCAGTTACGGCCCATGATGGCCTAGCGCGCGCAATTGTACCTTGTCACACGCCGCTTGATGGGGATCTTGTGTTTGCAGTCTCAACTGGAGTCGGTGAGGTGGATATGACCGAACTGCAAGTCATTAGCTCAGCTGCTGCCGTCTGCCTCTCTCGCGCAATCGCCCGCGGTGTATTCAGCGCGACACCCGCGCAAGGTGACCTTCTGCCGACTTATCAGCAAATGCAGGAGTAATGATAAGCGTACATTTGATCATGAAGGTGATGTGCTTGAAAGTTTTATGAGCAGGCGCAGACAGAGCAACGCCGCATTGAAATTCATCCAAAAACCTATGGAGCGGCACGGAAAGCCAAACGTTATCGTCACTGATAAGCCGCGATCTTACCGCGCATTGATGACAATAATAATAAATGTTGACCGTCAAGAAACAGGCCGTTGGGTCAACAACAGAGCTGAAAACTCTAATCTACCGTTCCGACGACGAGAAAGGGCGACGCTTAAATATAGGTGAGGACCGACCTTACAAAAATTTATTGTCGTCCATGCTTCACTCCAGAACCACTTCAACCAGGAATGCCATCTTTATTCACGCCCTCAATTTCAAGTTGAACCTAGGCGCTGCTCTCGCTTATTTGGCGCCAGTAAATGCATTTAAGTGCTGCCTTACAGTTGATAGAAAGTTGAGCTTGTCTACAAATACTATGATCTACATTCCTAAATTTCTTCATCGATATTGTTTTTGTTTGTTTTAGAGTTTTATTTTAGGCGGCACTAAAAACTTATCGTAGATAAAAAAAATCATAGGCGTCAGTAGCATCGACAAAGTAACAATTAGAATTAAAGTGTCGGCTAATTCTTTGGGCAGTACAGCCTTGGTTACTGAAAGTGTCACAAGAACAAAACCAAATTCACCGGCTTGGGCCAGCCCTAGGCTGAATAGCCAACGATCAGTACCTTTCAAATTATAAATAACGGCTAGCAGCAATAGAACCACTGACTTCAGGATGATCAATCCGACGGTGAGGCTGATAATTATGGTGAAGCTGTTAAATAACAAATCAAAGTTAATTCCGGCGCCGATGGTAATAAAAAATAGCCCCAAAAGAAGTCCACGATATGGATCAATATTATTCTCTAATTCAAATTTGTATTCACTACTGGCCAGAACCACGCCTGCCAAAAAGGCCCCCAGAGCTGGTGGCAGTCCTACTAGTGTCATCAACAGTGCAATGCCCACCACGACCAAAAGGGCTGTGCTTAAGAACAGTTCTCTTAGGCGCGCTTGTGCTACGAAACGGAAAAGTGGCGTAACGGCAAATTTACCTAAAATAATGACGCCTCCCACTGCCATAAACGTCACAGCCGCAGCTTGCCAGCCGTTCAAGCCTTCAACCAGTGACACGGTATTTACAGTAACGTGATAGTCGTGTTGATTTACGTCAGTAAGCTCGAGTAGTTCTATCAAAACTAATTGGATCAAATCAGGCGCGGCTAATAGGGGTAGCACTATTAGTATGGGAATTACGGTGATGTCTTGAGCTAGAAGCACTGCAAGACTATATCTTCCTCCCGTTGATTTTAGTAATCTCTTTTCTACGAGTGTCTGGTTAACAATGGCTGTTGAGGACAGAGCAAAGACCAAACCTATTGTTAATGACATGGTCCAGACATATCCAAAACCCATTGAGATAGTCATCACCAGTATGGTCGTGAGGCAAATTTGTAGCCCACCCATAACAAAAATCTTGCTTCGCATCAGCCACAATTCACGGGGGCGCATCTCTAAACCAATTAGAAACAACATCATTACAATGCCAAATTCAGCAAAATGTTGAAGTGCTGCAACATCAACTCCCATTACGTTAAACATTGGGCTGATGACTATACCTGCAATAAGGTAACCAAGTACCGAGCCTAGCCCCAAACGCGAAGCGATTGGCACAGCAATCGATCCTGCTAAAAACAGAACAAAAGTTACCAACATGAATTCTGGGGACATTGTTACGGCTCTAGTTGTATGATTCTAAGCATATATGTTTGAAGTTGGAATAGCCAACAACACTAAAGGCAATGTCAGATTTAACTCGGTTGAAGCGGGCAGTACCGCGGTATGTGTCTGCTAAGGCCAGAGAATGGTCCGCTAAATGCGCAACAGGGGCTGGGTGTAGGGTTATGTTGGATGTGTGGGGATGCAGGAACGCCACCTTTCCTCATGCCTCAATTTCAAGCTGAACTGTGCTGCTGCTATGGCTGAGTGGCGCCAATTATTCAGTGCATAAATTCAGGCTGCAGCAGCAATCCGATGTGAATTCTCATTCGTCTGACAGCACCCTCGAACTTGTTGAACAGGGCAAGCTGTCAGAACGAGGGCTGCCTCCTATTCTAGGCATTTAGGTGATTTTTGTAGTTTCTATTGCTTTAGGTATTTCTGGAAATGGCGAATTTAGGCTATTTATATGCTCTAAGATATAGCTTTGGCATCCCAAGCGACTGGCGTTGTTGTTGGCCCACGGAATGCCCAACCACCAATTATTGTCGATCCGTACAAGTGTAAATTTGGCAGAGTTTCGAACAATCGCGGCAATACGACTTCTGCGATCAAACATCGCGACGCCCAGGCGCCTGCGCAAAAATGTGGACCAGCCCCAAAAGCTATGGATGCGGACGCATCTTGTGTCACATCAAAATAATCTGGACGGTTGAAGTTTGCTTCATCGCGGTTACCAGATCCGAACATCAAGAAAACGCGGTCGCCAGTTTTTAATGTCACACCATGCAATTCATAGTCCTTTGCCATCTGTCGTGGGCTCATCCCGATCGGGGATTGCCAGCGTGTATATTCCTCAAACGCCTGCATCCATGTCACTTCGCCAGATAGCACTAGAGCCAACTGTTCTGGATGTGTGAGCAACGCCCAGACTATTCCCGCAATCACATCGCGCGGTTCATTTTGGCCACCAGATATAGCAAGTTTAATATTAGCCTTGATCTGTTCTATCGACATTCCAGCCTCAAGCTGAACTGATAAGAGGGATGTATCAGGACAATCGCGTAAAACGTCAGCCATCTCGTCAATATGTCGATCTATAGATGCGGTACAGTCATTACACCGCGCTTCGATCTGATTATCGCCAGCGTAGTTTGCACAGCCATCGATCATACCCTGACTGGTGCGGTCAATCTCCTGCCAAGTCATATTGCGCAGCCCCGTCATCACCCGGAGAGCATCGCCACAAATTTGCCTAGCGATATCCACTAAATCCCCTTGCCCCTCTGGTTTGACATTTTCCAGAATAGAATCTGTGAAACGTTCAAATTCCGTCTTCCAGACATTTTTCACAGTCTTAGGAGAAACAGCTGGGAAGATGGTCTTTCGCTCTGCCATATGGTCTGGACCATCCTTACGCATCATATTTGGGCCCATTAACTGAACCATAAGCCCATCGGGCTGGTATGACGAAAAGTATGCGATCTTCTTTTCAACATCAAAAATATCGTTGCGGCGCGTGATCAAAGTAGCCCCAAGCTGAGGTACAAAAGCGATTGGGGCATTATGGCGGAGCGTTTTAAGGTCCGGGTATGGGTCTCGCCAGAAATCGTCTGGGCTAATATTGTAGACTGGGGGTTTCAAATTTTTGGCCTCACGAATCTAAACGACGGACATCAAGTTTATAGAATAACAGACGCGCAATACTTTTATAGCATCTGTCACATTGGGCTTTGATCCGTCGTTAGCGGTACCTTGCCCGAAGGTCCGCAGTTGTCCGATCCCTAAAATGGGACTGTCAGATTAAACTATGTTGAGGTGGGCACGGTGATTTTGTAGCGTCCGTGAATGATAAAGCATTCCCCATTTAACTGAACTGTGTTACTGCTCTCGCTGGATGCGCCAATTATTGAGTGCATAGATCGAGGCTCCACCAGAAATCTAACGCGAGTTCTCATTTGCCAGACAGTACCGCCGCATATATGAATTAAGTAACTGATTTAATATAATTATAATGTTAATTTAAATTATAACTACAACACAAGCCACAATGAAACATCAGATTAAAACAGAGTCAATCAGGGGTTACTGTACCCAATTCCCCCAGCTAAGCCGCAGGCCCATGGACCCGGGACCCCAGATCACGGGTCCCGCGTCTCGGACATCGGTCCTTTAGCGTTAGCGTTGTAGATTCATTAAGGGATAATTTTGTTCGGTAACTGCATCTTTATTTACGCCTCATTTTCGAACTGAACCGAGCCGCTGCTCTGGCTGAGTGGCGCCAATTATTGAGCGGATAGATTTAGGCTGAACGAGCAATCCGATGTGAGTTTTCATTCGTTTGACAGCTGCCTGAAAACGCATCAAGAAGTTTGAAATGGGGAACTCTCAGTAAAGCCCAAAATACTCAGCTTGCTCCCATTCGGATACAGTAAGGTGGTAGCGCTTCCATTCTGCTTGGCGGATGGTTGTGAGATAGTCTACGAATGCATCACCCAAAGCTGTTCGGTAGAATTTCGATCTGTCGAAAAGCTGGATTGCGCGAAGCAGGCTATCGGGCAAGTATGGGGCATCGGTCTCGTAAGGGTTTTCCACCGGATCGGGGGCTGATAAGCTGGATGTTAGCCCATCTAAGCCGGACAAGATTTGGCTGGTGAAGAAGTAGTAAGGGTTGGCTGCAGTCTCGGCCACGCGGTTCTCGACGCGTGAGGCGGGATCGCCGACTGCCATCAGGCCACGGATCATCGCGCCTCGATTATCACGGCCCCATTGGATGCGGTCGGGTGCCAGTTGATATGGGCGGTAGCGCTTGTAGCCGTTGATAGTAGGGGTTGTGAGCAGGCAACTTTCGGAGGCATAGGCCAAAAGCCCTGCGATCCAACCACTTGCCTCATCACTAATCGTGCCATCTGCGTTGGGGATCATCATGTTGCGACCAGTTTTGCGATCCACCAAAGACTGATGGAGATGCCACCCGCTGGCCGCGGTGTTCTCAAGGTTGGGGCGACACATGAACGTGGCGTGCAGCCCACGTGCAGCACAGACCTCTTTTACCATGGCGCGGAACATCATCATGTTGTCGGCATGCGTCAGAGGGTCGGCTGGATCAAAAGTGAACTCAAACTGGCTTGGGCCCATTTCTATTTCCATCGAACGGACGGGCATGTTAATCGCCTGACAGGAGCGGCGTAGCGCGTCTAATATTGGCTCGGCTTGCGCGTAGCGGTCTTCTGTCAGAAATTGATAGCCTGGTGTGAGATTGCGAGTCTGAGCTGGCTGGCTGGGCATGGTGGCGTTGGCATGGTCTAGCATTTGATCAGTTCGCTCGAAGACATGAAATTCGACCTCAAGCCCGACCATGAGATCTAGGTTGCGCGCAGCCAACTTAGTTATTGCCGATTTGAGCATATCTCGCGGCGAAAACGGCATAACTGCGCCTGATTTGAAGCGTGGATCACAGAAAATCCACGCGGAATGGGGCGACCAGGGCAAAATGCGGAAGGTTGCAGGGTCCGGCAACATCAAGATGTCACCAGCACCAGCCATATTACCTTCAGAATTGTGATCGATGCCGGGGTTTTCAGACCAAATTGGAAAAACTGTGCGATGCGAGGTATCTTTGAGCAGTAAAGTCGACGGCGCGGCAAGCCCACTGGTAAAGATGGAGGGTAGCGCATCTGCAACGATGGTTTTGCCGCGCAAGATACCATGTTGATCAGCAAACAAGACGCGGACCGTTTCAATATCACTATCCGCAACCCGCTTTAGAAGTGCGGTAGCGGCACCGATCGTCGTTGCATCTAGCAGGCCAGCCCTGGCTAGTGCGCCGTTCTCAATCTGCTCTTTAAATTCGTTCAAATCGTCGCATCCCAATCGTTACATCCTTCCCGCCGTGCACGGTCGCTCGTCTCAAAAGCTTCACGCCACGCATCTTTGTCACCGATGGTATCGTTTGAGATAGGGCCGTAGATGGTTTTCACGTCTTCGTCACCCACCATCGGCAATGCGTCGGGGCTACCTTCGCTCAAGCTAGCAATAGCGGCGCGCATCATACGGCGATATTTGATAATTGCGACATCGGTTTTGCCCAGATGTTCCTTGGTCCGGTCAAAGATCGCACCGGGGCTTTCGACTGCCCATTGATCGTGCACGTTGATGTCTAAACCCATACCAGTATAGGTCTTATGCTTCTGTTCTTCGGGGTTAAAGCCGTAGGTGTTAGTTTTATTTTTTAATGGCGCGTAATCTGGCAAGCGGTGTTCTTTTAGCCGTTGGGCGCGCATGACCTCTTTGTCGACGGGTTTGTCAAAACTGGTGAACATCGAATACCAATAGCAATGCTCGTCATCGATGGGGACGTGCCACTGCGTAATAATCATCTCGCTGCTCATTGGGATTGAAATTGCTTCTGGGAAGATTTGATTGGTGATGCGGACATGGGTTTTGTCGTTGCCCAGATGCCGCAGCGCGATGATCCGCATCCCGTAATCTGTTTCCTCGACCGAGATGTCGGGGCGTGGATAGTCACGCAATAATTTAGTCATCGGGATGTCAGTGTCAGCAGCCTTGTCGCGGAATTGTTTGCCATAGCTATCCTCTGGATCTTCGTCCTCGAGAAAGCGGTGCAAGAATGAGGCGTGTGCGGGGTCGATTCCTACTTCCATGGCTTGCAGCCAGTTGCAATCCCACATGCCTTTGAAGGCGAAAACATGGGTGTCAGGAGCACGAAAACAGTCAAAGTTGGGGAATTCAGGGGGTGCGCCAGGCCCCATATAAGCAAAAATGATACCGTTTTTTTCGATCACTGGATAGGAGGTGTTTAGGATGCGCTCGTGCATCCGTGAGCCATCGGGTTCGCCGGGTTGCTCGACACATTGGCCATCACGGTTGAAGTGCCAGCCGTGGAAGGGGCAGCGCAAACCGTTGTCTTCCAGCCGGCCATAGCACAGGTCGGCCCCGCGGTGCGGACAGGCGCGCCCAATCAGGCCCAACTCACCGTCACTGTCTCGAAACAATACAAGGTCTTCACCCAACAGCTTTACTGGCACAACGGGGCGATTGCCTGCCAGTTCATCACTAAGTGCTGCCGGTTGCCAATAGTGACGCATAACCGCGCCTGCGTCGCTGCCCGGGCCGGTACGGGTCAGCAGGTCGTTAAGTTCTTGGCTGATCATGGAATATCCTGACGTTTAAATTGTTCACATAACGCACATTATTTAGCTTTCAGTACACATCTCGAAAGCATCAACTGTCAAGAATGATTCATGGTAAATGCTAGAGGTCACACTTTGGCGTTCCCTGATCCCTACCTGTTTCAGAATTACATGCCAATTTAGACACCGATCCTTAGTCCAAATAGTTTTAGGCAGTGACTTTAGTACCTATCCCAGACGTCATACTTCTTCCAAACCTCACATGAAGAGTTCTGCATCATGTGGAGTCCAAAGTCAGCGCCACCAACAGTGCAGTACCCAACTAGTCTGTCGTAGGACTTTGCACCTGTAAGTTCACACATAGCTTGTGAGCCTTCAAATTGCTTGGCGATCTTTGTTGCTTGCTTGCCTTCTTCAGTGTCGTTCTCTGGACAATCTAGAGCCGAAAGCCTCACAGCAATACCATTCACCTCTATCGTATCTCCATCTCTCACATGAGTAATGGTTCCGCCTAAGGTGTTAGAGTTTGAGGGGGCTACAGGTGCCATGTTAGCAATTTTGTGGCAGTGGAAAGGTTGAGAACCTGCGTGGCAGCCCTGTTTGTTCAGGCCACCACTGTGCGCCACTGCTTGAGTTGTAAGGATGGTTAGAATGGCTATGACGCTTAAGGTTCTCATGGCTAAACTACCACCAGCCAAGTGTTCTGCCGTTACCAGCTACGATCATAAGGCAGGTGACAACGTGAAGGATGATCCAGAAGGATCGGAAGGCAAGAGCCTTGGTAACATCTGACTGCTTGATAGGAAGGAACTCAGGTTTGTCATCATCTGTAGTTCCGACTGGCATACCAACTGTTCTGGCCCAAACTTTGATCCACCGTCTTTGTCCACTCATGTAAAGCTCCTTGAACTACTCAACCACTTCCTAAAAACACATTCCACATTGGTTCATGGATGTATTCCCATGATACTCAGCGCACCAATCCTCAGAAGTCGTGAATTTCCGTCAACGAAATGCCTCGATCAAAGTCGCCTGTGAATGGCTCGTAGTCTCTGACATTCCATCGACCAGTTCCAGAGCTTTTCTTAATTAGCATCTGCTCAATTGCCAGTGCCTCACTCTTGGTTAGGTCATCATGCAATATCTCCACAGTCATTTCACCATTGGTGAAGTAGTGTTCGTTGATCTTCCAGTTATGGGAAGCTCCCGAGTTTACATGTTTCGGACGCTCTCGTTTGCCGTCTCCCATATATCGCACATCTCCTACATGATCGGTCACAGAGTAAACGACGTGATCTGTAATTTCCCTGGAGCTGTCTTGACCCCCCCAAATTCGTGGCACTAATTTAGGGGATTAAGACAAGGTACTATTCACCTTGTTATTACCGCCGATGCCCAAGAAGCTTAAGGAAGCTGGTCAAGATAAACGTAATAGCCGTGACGCATACGATGGATGGACCCGCGGGCGTATCGAGTACATAAGCTGCCTGAAGTCCGATAATCGTGGACAGCATTCCAATCAAACCAGCAGCGATGGCCATACCTTCTGGGGTCCGAGACATAGGGCGTGCTGCAGCTGCTGGGATTATTAACATAGCGGCAATGAGCAGCACTCCAACCACTTTTATCGCGACTGCAACTGTAATTGCTAAAGCAATTGTCAATACTAGCTGCTCGCGTTTCGGATTGATCCCGTTTGCATAGGCGAGATCCGCGTTAAGTGTTGAGGTTAATAGGCCCGACCAACGCCATCCGATCAACGATACAACAAGTGCTGCGCCGCCCCAGATGACTGAAAGATCCCCGCGTGAGACGGCAAGAATATCACCAAAGAGATAGGCCATTAGGTCAATCCGAATGCCGGAAAGAAAGGACACCGCCACAAGTCCAAAGGCTAGCGCAGAATGCGCAAGCACCCCCAGCAAAGTATCCATAGCATAGCCTTTCTCGGACAACACGCTGACAACAAGAGCCATTAGTAAGGCTACGACCACCGTTCCTACAAATATGGACATCGAAAATGCCAATGACAGTGCAACTCCAAGGATCGCCGCATGGGCGGTGGCATCCCCGAAATAGGCCATGCGCCGCCAGACCACAAAGCAGCCTAGAGGCGCTGAGGCAAAAGCCAGACCAATTCCTGCAAGCGCGGCACGCACCATAAAATCATCAAACATTACTCTGCATCCTGGTTATGGCAATGGTCGCCATGATCGTGGTCGTGTTCATGGCGGTAAAGTGCCAGCGCACCTCCGGTTCCCGTGCCGAACAAAGCCCTATATTCTGGCGCTGATGCTACCGCTGCAGGTGCTCCTTCACAGCAAACATGACCGTTCAGGCAGATAACACGGTCAGAGGCGCTCATCACAACATGTAATTCATGGCTGATCATAAGGATTGCGCAGCCAGTAGCCTTTCGTACCGTTTCGATTTGCTGGTAAAATGATGCAGAACCGCGTTGATCAAGCCCCTGGGTTGCCTCATCTAAAAGTAACAAATCAGGTTTTCCTATTAACGCCCGGGCAAGTAAGACCCTTTGGAATTGACCGCCTGAAAGCTGTGAAAGTTGCTCTTTTTCTAATTCGGGTACGCCTGCTTGTTTCAGTGCATAATCAACATCTGCAAGGCCTCCCGGTAATCTCAAGAATCTTGAAACTGTGATTGGTAAGGTTTCATCAATGTGGAGCTTTTGTGGGACATACCCTATCTTGAGGTTGCTAGCATGAACGATACTGCCTGCTAACGGTTTGACCGCACCGATGATCGCCCTGAGCAGGCTAGTTTTACCTGATCCGTTGGGTCCAACAATTGTCACAATTTCATTAGGCTCAATACGCAACGACACATCTGACAGTGCCATTCTTGCGCCATAGCTAACGCTAAGTCCCTCGACATGAATAAGGCTCATGACTCTATTTTGTTAATACAAGATGGGCAGATACCTTCAGCCTCAATGATCGTTCGCTCTATCTTAAAGCCGGTGGCGCGTGCCACCTCGTGCAATGCATTTCGCGCTGACGAGGATAATTCTTCGGCAACTGCATTGCACAACCTACAAATCATAAATGCTGGTGTGTGGGCATGGTTAGTGTCGGCACATGCTATGAAGGCGTTTAACCGCTCGATTTTATGGGCCAAACCATTTGCTACAAGAAAATCCAAAGCCCGATACGCTATTGGAGGTTGCGACCCAAATCCATCTTCGCGCAGCTTATCTAATATAGCGTAAGCGCCCAACGCACGATGATCTTGAAGTAATATCTCTAGCACCTTGCGTCTGACAGGCGTAAAACGAAGACCGTCTTCTTCGCAACGCGCATCAGCTGCGGCCAAAGCATCGTTCATACATGTACTATGGTCGTGCTGCGCAAATCCCAATGGATGTCCTTCAGCACTCACTTTCGCCGTCTCTCTTGTCATGTTATTACATTTCGTCTAAGGGTATCGTAATGTTATATAATCACATGGAGCCCGTGATGTCTAGAAAACTTCTTACTCTTTCCCTTACTGCCACTTTGATGGGAGGAACTGCATTCGCGGATACGCCGCAGGTCGCAGTGGATATTGCTCCCGTTCATTCCTTGGTCGCACGGGTTATGGATGGTGTAGGTATGCCTGATTTAATTATTCAGCCTGGTGCAAGCCCACATGAGTATAGTTTACGTCCGTCTGAGGCTGCCGCATTACAGAACTCTGATCTTGTATTTTGGATTGGACCTGACTTGACCCCGTGGCTGACAGATACGATTGAAACGTTGGCTAAAGACGCCTCTGTCACTTCTTTATTAGACCTAGATGGAACCGTTCAATTAGATTTCAGAGAAAGTGCGTTATTCGAAGTGCATGACCATGACGACCATGATGATCATGACGACCATGACGACCATGAGGATCATGACGACCATGATGATCATGACGACCATGATGATCATGACGACCATGATGATCATGACGACCATGATGGAACGGCTGCGCATGATAAGCACGATCATGGCGACCATGATCCACACGCATGGTTGTCACCAAAAAATGCAATGACTTGGCTGAACGTAATTGCGGGTCAGCTTTCTGCTGCAGACCCTGACAACGCAGGAACTTATTTTGCAAACGCCGCGGCAGGCCGTACAGAGATTGAATTGTTGATTGGTGAAGTCACAGCAACTCTTGACCGTGTCCGTGGCACGCGCTTCATCGTATTCCATGACGCGTATCAGTATTTTGAAATGGACTTTAACTTTCAAGCATCTGGCGCTATTTCCATCGGCGACGCGTCCGATCCAAGTCCGGCGCGTATAACAGAAATCCGAGACCGAGTTATGCAGCAAGGAATAGATTGCGTTCTTGCTGAACCGCAGTTCAACCCCAAGCTGATCGCAACTGTTCTTGACGGAACAGACGCGAAGACGGGGATCGTTGATCCACTTGGATCTGATCTGGAACCGGGCTCATCTCTATATCCTGAACTGATCCGAAACTTGTCAACTGCTCTTGCAAGTTGCATGTAGGAGCATCTATTTAATAAGCGGCAGGGCTAAAAATTGAGGTACAAGTTCTCATTGTTACAAAAATTTTGGGTCATAATGCTGTTTGCGATGTGCCTTGGTGGCGTTACCAAGGCACATCCACACGTTTTCGTTGATGCGCGTACTGGCTTTGTTTTTGGAAGCGATCGGCAGTTGGAAGCAATCAAAGTTTCGTGGCGTTATGATGAATTTACAACGCTTGTTTTGTTTGAGACGTTAGAATTAGATCTGGATCAAGACGGTCAATTGAATGATGCTGATCGCGTTAAGATTTTAGAGGGTGAAACTAACTGGCCTCAAGATTATAAGGGTGACATCTACCTTGAAGTTTTAGGCCAAGACTATCCGCTGGGACGTCCCAAGGCTGCGGCTGTAAAGTTGAATGCCAATCAAATTGAGGTCATATTTGACCTGCCATTATCGAAACCTATCAAAGTTGATCGTTTACCAATACTTTTGCGCCTCTATGATCCGTTTTTTTATTTCGCCTACACTATTGTATCTGCGAAGGCTTCGCCTGATCTGCCTGAAGATTGTGAAGCGCAAATTGTACATTTTGAACCAACGAAAGCAGAAAGAGTTTTACAAGACATGCTGGCCGCACTGGGGCGTGACGACAGCCCAGAAATAGAAAATGTTGGCCGACTCTTCTCTGATGAGGTGCAGTTGACATGTGGTTAAGGTTCGGCATGACCGTTCTTTGTATCTTGGCTATTGGGGCCGCAGTCTGGGATATTGTGCCATGGTTTGAAATTCAACACTGGGCGGTTGGGGAACAACGTAAGTTCCAGAACGTGATGGCTGGAGCGCTTAGGGGTATTCAAGCAGGTGATCCACAGGCTGTCTGGACATTGTGCGCTGCGACAGCCGCGTATGGCTTTTTCCACGCCCTTGGCCCAGGGCATGGGAAAGTAATGATTGGTGGAGCGTCCCTTGCAAGTGGCGCGAACCTAAAACGTTTGAGCATCCTAACTTTTTTATCCAGTCTAGCACAGGCCGCAACAGCAATCTTTTTGGTCGGTGGTCTCTACTTTATTCTGCAGATTGGGTCTGCTGATTTGACTGACCTTACTGAGACCTGGCTAGTACCTGCGAGTTACGTGACCATTGCCGCAATTGGAGCTGTATTAATATTTCGTGGCGCACGCTGTTGGTATCAAATCAGCCAAGTTAAGAAGGACACACACGTCTGTTGTGGCCATTCGCATGGCCCAAGCTTAAACGATATGGTAACGCTTACTTCGACGCGCGACGCCCTCGCATTGATCGCCAGCATTGCAATAAGACCTTGTACTGGAGCATTATTTGTTTTGGTGATTGCGGCCCGTTTCGATGCTTTCGCTGTCGGGTGTCTAGCAGTGGTCACAATGGGACTTGGAACCGCAGTTTTTAACCAGATGATTGCGACTTCCGGCGTCGCCGCGCGGCGGCTGATTGGTCTCGGTGCTCGCAATCACAAAGGTACGCAAGCCATCTCTGCCACCCTGCATCTGGCTGTTGGACTTATGATTATAGTCCTCAGCGTTGGTATGCTGCTGCCTTAGTTGGACCACATAGTTTGGCCATCAAAACAGTTTAAATTTAACAATACCAAAAACTAAAAAGCACGAATAAAATGAGAAATAAATTAGGTGCAAACGATACCCGTTTACCGGTTACCCTGCTGACAGGATTTCTTGGTGCGGGAAAAACAACACTGCTAAATGCGATTATAGCCCAGTCAACCGGACCCAAGATCGCTGTTATAGTGAATGACTTTGGCGAAGTGGGGCTTGACCATGATCTAATAGATACCGTTGACGAAGAAGTTGCCTTGATGAAATCCGGCTGCCTGTGCTGTTCCATTCGCGGAGACCTCGCGCGCGTCCTGCAAAGTTTGACTGCCCGTAAACAAGAAAATCTCCTAACCTTTGACCGTATTGTAATCGAAACAACAGGCCTCGCAGACCCCACCCCCATTTTACATACGTTCTTAGTTGATCCTTATCTGGCACGGAATTTCCGCATAGACGGGGTTGTTGCGGTGGTGGATGCTGCAACAGGCTCTGACACTCTTGACCGTCAGTTCGAAGCCGTTTCGCAAGTTGCGATGGCTGATTTGCTTGTTCTAAGTAAAGTCGATCTGGTATCCAAGAACATGTCAGGTGCACTCGAAATACGGCTGCGAACGCTCAACGCAACAGCAAATATTTTGCAGGCAGATCACGGAGTACTGCCACACGCATCCCTTTGGGATTTGAGTGGTATGCGCCCTCAAGTAACATCAGAACAGGCTATGGCATGGCTGAAACCACCTACATCTGAACTTGTTTTTAGTGATTCACTTAACAACCTTTCAGGTTTTGCTCCGTCTTCGGCACCAACAGCTTTGCTGCCCAAACACGACCCGCGGATTGGATCGGCGACCATTGTCTTGGAAGACCCAATTCCCCCAGATGCGTTTGATCGTTGGCTTGATACGCTCATCAGTCTGCGCGGGCCTAACATCCTGCGCGTGAAAGGTATCGTACATCTGGTCGACATTGAGATGCCGTTCGTGTTTCACGGTGTGCAGCATCTTTTTGATCCACCGGTGCCTTTACACGACTGGCTGGGTTCAACCCGTCAATCGCGCATTGTTGTGATTGGCCGCGACATCACCCGCTCAGAGCTTGTCGACAGCTTTGAGATGTTGCGTACCCGTAAAACGCCGAAATTGTGCGAGGCACTTTCAAAGTAAATTTGGTTAAAGTGGGTACCGTGTATTTGCAACGTACGTGAATAATAAAACGCTCCCCGTTACATCACTTTAAAACAAGCTCAGAGATTATCCTTCCAGCTGTCATGCTGTATGTTCAAGCTAAAGTGCTATATCATTTCGGTTTCACTTCTGGTGCCCATTCAAGCGTTTGCCATAGCTAAAGAACCTGGCCTTGAGGTAGATCCAGTTGTCGTTCTCAAAGGTGAGCAAGGGACAGGTAAGTCTACCGCGCAGAGGGTATTGTTTTTGGATAAACATTCTCCCTGTAGCTACATCAAAATTGCTCCAGGGTTCCTGAACCATATTGCTTAGGCCCACTTTGCGGGAACCAAAAACAATAGCTAATAGACAACGCACCGTCGACCTATTACCAGCGCTGCCTGAGTCCAATCAGCATTGGATATTTTTGCTTGGGCCGCGCTCCGTGGGCCAACAGCAGGGGTTACTGTGCCTAATCGCTACATTTGATCTTTAGGTCCAAGGACCTGTCATCTTTATCATAAGGCCCCGCGTCTCAGATCTTGGGGCTTTAGTGTTAGAAATTTAAATTTATCTAAATTTTGTTTTGTTTAGGAACGCTGTCTTTATTCGCGCTGAAATTTCAATCTGAATCGAGCCACTGCTCTGACCGACTGGCGCCAACTTTTGCGCGCATAGTTTCAAGCTGCACCAGAAATCCGATCTGAGTCCTTGGTTGTCTGACAGCTTTTTTTGACGGAATATTATAATTGAATATGCAAAAAGATATTGGGCGTCTTTTATTTATTAGAACTAATATCAGTTATTTAAATAAAAAAATACTTAACTTTTAAGTAACCAACATAATTCTTCTCCGCAGAAATTAGTAATTTCTGTGGCAAGAAAGGGATCAAGGAACAATTCCTTAGTATTTTTATCAGGTATTTACTTGAGTAAAAAAGTCAGGTATGTAACTCCCATCGAAATGGAGGATAAAATGTTATCACTAACAAGAAATGCTTTAACACTTTGTGCGTTAACACTTGCCGCACCAGCTATGTCACAGGAAGTAAATGTTTATTCCTACAGGCAACCCGAACTTATTCAGCCACTTATGGATGCTTTCACCGAAGAAACAGGGATCATTGTGAACGTGGCGTTCTTAAAAAAAGGGCTAATCGAACGTCTGCGTGCAGAGGGAAGCCGCTCTCCCGCAGATTTAGTATTCACGGTTGATATCTCTCGACTTTATGGTGTTGTCGATGCAGACCTTACGCAGCCAGTTAAAAACGAATCTCTAACCAAAAATATTCCTGCCGAATTCCGGGATCCTGGCAATCATTGGTTTGGCCTCACTACGCGTGCCCGTATCGTTTATGCCTCTAAAGATCGCGTCACCCCTGGCGAGGTAACTACTTATGAAAATTTGGCAGACCCGCGATGGAAAAACCGCATTTGCACTCGCTCTGGCACACACGCATACATGCTGGCATTGACAGCAGCGTATCTGCACCATCATGGCGAAGAAAATACATTGGATTGGTTGAAAGCTGTAAAGTCGAATCTGGCCCGAAAGCCGCAAGGTAATGACCGCGCACAGGTAAAGGCCATATGGGCTGGCGAATGCGATATTTCCATAGGCAACACCTATTATATGGGGAAAATGCTTTCTGACCCTGAGCAACAGGATTGGGCCAACAGTGTGTCGGTTGAGTTCCCGACTTTCGATGATGCAGGTACCCATGTCAACGTTTCAGGGATGGCTCTAACCAAATCAGCACCTAACCGCAACGAAGCCATCCAGCTTATGGAATTTTTAGCCTCACCTAAAGCACAGGAAATCTATGCCGCTGATAATTTTGAATATCCAATCGCACCAGGTACTCAAGCGGATCCATTGGTACAAAGCTGGGGTACCTTTACGGCCGATACCGTCAATCTGACCACTATAGCCAAACTGCGCGCTGACGCCCTTCGGCTAACTGAGATTGCCGATTTTGATGGATGAGACAGTCAGTCTGAGTTGTACAAAACTGGCTTGGGGGTAATACGTCTAACCCCGACATCATGCGTCCCTGTATGCGCTAGGACGCATGATGACATAGCCTCGTTTTAAGTAAGAGATTGATGTCTGTTTTGTCACCCCAGACCGTAACAAAGTACCAATACCTGTTTCCCAAAAGTGCGCTTTTTCTGGGCCCTACGAAATAGCTTTAACACTTTTATTCAACAAGGGTAGAATTGCTAGAGCTACTATTCTACTTTGGGAATTCAGATATTTTTGATGTTTAGGGAGACCAATTTGACCATAAATAAAGAACAAAAAAATGTTTTATTAACCGGTGCTAGTCGTGGTATCGGGCATGCTACTGTTAAACGATTTAGTGCCGATGGGTGGCGCGTACTGACATGCTCAAGGCAGGCATTCGATGAACGATGCCCTTTCCCTGGAGGTAAGGAAAACCATATTCAAGTTGATCTCAGCGATCCGAAACAAACCATAGCGGCGGCGGAAGAAATCAAATCCAAGCTGAATGGCAAATTGCACGCTTTGATCAATAACGCAGGTATATCACCAAAATTAGCTGATGAGGGGCGGATGAATACCCTCAACACGGACTTGCATGTTTGGGGACAGGTATTTCATGTTAATTTTTTTGCACCAGTGATCTTAGCCAGAGCCTTGAAGCATGAATTAGCTGCAACAAAAGCGGCGATCGTTAATGTAACTTCAATTGCTAGCAGCCGGGTGCATCCGTTCGCGGGAGCTGCCTATGCAACATCCAAAGCAGCATTAGCAGCACTTACGCGCGAAATGGCGCATGATTATGGGCCAATGGGAGTACGGGTAAATGCCATAGTCCCAGGGGAGATCGAGACTAATATCCTAAGTAAGGGAACAGATAAAATAGTTCAAAATCTTGCCTTGCGCCGCTTAGGTCAGCCGTATGAAATTGCTGACGCTATTCATTTTTTGTGTTCAGATGCCTCTAGCTATATCACAGGAACTGAAGTTCTTATAAACGGCGGCCAACACATTTAGAGTAAAAAAATTCAGCGTATGCCAAAGATCTGTTGCGAGGATACTGTCAAATTAAGCTTGCTTGAAGCGAGAATGTCGAGCCTGTAGCCTATCGTGGTCGCAAGCCATTCTGCAGTTAGCCGATTTAAAACGGGACTTGAGGTCATTCAGCTTTCTTTAGCGCTAAGGGTTCAAGCTAAAGTGCAACTATTTTCCGCTATTTCCGAAATCCCAAGAAATGCGTCTGTGCGTCCGTCGCGCATGTACTTTCAGTAACCCTAAGACAGCTTAAGTTTGCCGAAGAAGTTTATCAAAAACTCATGCGCAACATGCGCGCGGACGCAATCGTTAACCAGTGGTCAACAACAAAAACAACAACAGCCCTTTTAGTCCCTTTTTGTTGAAACCGAAGATAACCAAAGGCACCCAGGGCTTCATTTGCCATCCATGGGACCCTATTTGTCTCAGGTCACCACAGAGGCCACCAAAACTGCCCTAGACAGCCTGTAGCATCAAAAGGTAAACTTCTGTTATTACTTGTTTCGGTGTGCAGCTTCAGGAGCAACTTGGGATAAGTCAGGAGTCCTACTATCGCTGTTTGAGTAGTTAAGGGGATTGAAAGTCTGGGCTTGCTAGTTACGAGCCTGAACCAACCCCGTCTTGATCAAAGCGTCTTTCAGCAAACACTCAAGTTTAACGTTCAGCTGATCATTGTTCTGCAAAGCCATAAGCTCATTTTGCGTTAAGCTATAGGGATTATCCTCCAACTTCTTACGCAGGCCCATGTCGTTCCAAACTGATGTGATTATGTGGCGCTCTTGGTCTGTCATATGTACTTTAACGACAGGAAAAGGTGCAGTGTTAGCAGGTAGCTGGAGTTATTAACCCATGCCTATGGGCATTTCACTTATGTCAGTCCATCGGATACTCAATAACGCTGCCTGATGCTCCAAGCTCGTTAGCTTAAATGACTTCATAAACTTATGCTATTGTACCTGGATGAGGCCCTCAATTAAGCCGATGATGCCCTCACCTTGGCTAGCGAATAGCGTAATCGTACCAGCAGTCTTTCCAATAGGGCGGATTGATAGAGCGCTGGGTCTATTGTTAAGAATTATTAAACGCCAAAGAACGTCCATGGTGTCATCTTGAAATGACGCTCTAGTCAACTAAAACGTGGGAAGGTAGTGGTTGTTTGGGAGTATAGGTGTTGCCGATACAGCAAAAATTTATCATCAAAGCGCAAAATGGCAGATACCTGATAGACGGAGTGCAGGCTCCTGAACTAGAACTGATTAGCGGGAAAGAGTACTCGTTTGATTTATCTGATAGCTCTTTGTCTTCGCATCCTTTGGCCTTTAAAATCGATGGACAGTTATGGAAAGAGTCAGTCACCGTAACCGGAACTCTCGGGGTCGATCAACTAGTTAAAATCACAGTTCCAAGCGCTTCACAGGGTGTTCTATCCTATTACTGCACCAACCATTCCGGTATGGGTAACGACGCTAAAATCGTTGCTAACAAAATTTTTGGCACTGATGACGGCAGTAGGTTGGATGGCTTGTCAGGTGATGACGTGATCGAAGCGGGTACGGGCGATGATACCTTAGACGGTGGCGCTGGTGATGACGCGCTAGATGGAGACAATGGAGACGATATAATCATTGGTGGTATGGGCGACGACTACCTAACCGCT
>Ga0206677_10000462_pt1 | contig 38091 bp, 23 predicted proteins | sample M130m12015metaG_FD_155475 | JGI IMG/M metagenome (GOLD analysis project Ga0206677, IMG submission 155475) | Ammonia-oxidizing marine archaeal communities from Monterey Bay, California, United States - M1 30m 12015 | ecosystem: Environmental > Aquatic > Marine > Intertidal zone | place: USA...
ATGTAGTTAATATAACAGGTAACGCTAATAATCAAACAATTGCGCTTTCACACGCTGATGTGTTTACAGGTACGGCCGGATCATTTGGTCAAACAAGCACTCAAGATGGTAAGTACATTAAATCGCTTACGCTTACTGCTGAAGGTCATATTAGTGCTATTACAACTGCAGACTTTGATACTAGATATCAAGCGACTAATCCATCCTTTGAAATTAAAGTAAATAATACAAAGGTTGACGATGTATTCCCTGCACATAAAATTGATCTTCTAGAAGGCCCTGGAATCGACATTGCTGGAGCATTAGATGGAGATGAAAGTAACATTACTATTTCACACCAAGACACTTCAAATGTTGGTAACTTAAGTCAAAATAATTCTGGTAATACATTTATCCAAGATCTTGCCTTGACGTTTGATACTTTTGGTCACGTAACTGGAGCAACTGCTTCTACTGGAACTGTTACTACAGTATCTAATGCTGATAATGTCAACGTTGATGAAAAGAATGATAATGTAAATTATCAGGTATTGTTCAGTGTAAATAACGGAACTGGGTATCAGAGACCATATATTGATACCGATAATGCTCACTTTAATTATAATCCGTTTACTCACACTCTAACCGCTGGAACATTTAATGGTAACCTTGCATGGGGTAATGTAACAGGTAAGCCAACATTGGATAATTATTCCTCATGGCAACTATATGTAAATGGTACTTCACAAGATGCTATTACTTCAGGTGAAAGAGTCGGATTTGATGAAGGACCTGGAATTGATTTATCTTGGGACGGTAATGATTTAACAATATCTCACCAAGATACTTCAAGTGTTGCTAACTTAAGTTCTGATAATTCAGGTGGTGTAGTACTACAAGATATTTCATTATCATTTGACACCTTCGGTCATACAACTGCCAGATCTATTGGTACTGTTGATTTAGATAACCGATACGAAAGACTTGTTAATATTCCAACATATGACGGTGATGATATTGACCTAGACACATCCGGTGCACAAGTTATAGATAACTTAGAAGTTTTTACTAATACACTTGGTCACGTTACGCATGCGCATGTTGATACACGTAACCTTACACTTGGAGATCTAGGTTGGGGTGCGTGGGTTATTAGTGATGGTACAACTACAAATAGAGAAACTATTGGTGGTACAAATCAAGAAGTTAAGTTTGTTGATGATGGTTTCTTAACACAAGTATATAACACTACAACTAATCAGATGACTGTTGGTCACCCGACTTCTCCATTAAACGGAAATTACGGTAACACTGGTATAGAAAATGGCACTTATGTAAAATCACTTACAGTCGATACTAGAGGTCATTTAACTGGTGTTACAACCGATAACTTCGATAACAGATATGATAACTATTACGATTGGAATGTAACTGCTGATAGCGGTGGTCCTAAGTCAGTACAATCTAACTATACACTTGATATTGAAGGTGGTACAAATATTAGTACTGTAACTAGCGGCAGCGGTACTACACCAAAAGTTACAATTAACTTCCAGAATCCTGGTTATCTATTAGCTTCGAATGAAAAAACGGCTACGCTATCTGTTCATAATTCTGGACAAGATAACAATGATCCAATTCTTAGAATTACTGATGGTAGTACAGACGATATTAGATTTACTGATTCAGGAACAGTTACAGTTTCCTATGTAGATGCTAGTACTATAAACGTTCATGGTGCAGACACAAATACTGATATTAATGTTAATAAGGCAAACTTAGAAGCAAGATTAGCTGAAGTTGATGGAACAGTCTATATAGGTAATACTAGCTCAACGAATAATATCGTTGTTAGAGGTAACTTTGAAATACAAGGTACACAAACAAGTGTTAATCAAGAGACAGTAAAAATCTCTGACAACGAACTAATATTAAATAGTGATGTTACTGGTAACCCAACTCAGGATGCTTTCATATCAGTAGAAAGAGGTAGCTCAACTAACGCTCAATTGAAATGGAGTGAATCTGCTAATAGATGGTATCAAAGTCATGGTGAGAGTGCTGGTCTAAAAACTATTCCAGTCGACGTTGAAGATGGTGCTAATCTTACACGATTCTATATTCAAGGGGATGCCGATACTAGCGGTGGTACTGGTACAATTACTAAAGATAATACTTTACTTATTTCTGGTACAGCTCCTATTAGTACACAAAGATCGGGCGACTCAATCATCGTTAAGCATGATCAAGAAAACTTTAAAGATGGTATTGGAGTTACAAGTAATGCTCAATCATCAGAGGCATCTTCTACTTTAGCTTATGGCGGTACCTTCAGTGCTGTTACCTCTACAGCTGTAACTACTCATGGACACGTTGATGAAGTAACAACTAAAACATTTACAATGCCTGCTGCATATAGTTTACCTCTTGCAACAAACACTGTTAGAGGTGGTGTTAAAACTGGATTTACTACAAATGCTAGTGCTAGAAATTATGCAGTCGGGCTATCATCAGAAAAAATGTATGTTAATGTCCCATGGCAGAATGATAATACGATCACAAGAGTTAAGGCTAACGGTGGAACATTACAATCAGGCGATATTACAATTGCTGCTTCAGGTTCAGCATCAGTATCACAGAGTGGAAATACAATTACAATTAATGCCACTGATACTAATACTGATACTAATACAACATATTCTTTCGGATTTATAGATAACGATGACGGCGCGGATGACGTCACATTACGTGTTACTGCAGGCGGATCCGGATCTGGAAATACCGACTTAGAATTTGAGGGAAATAATAATATTACCTTTACTTCGAGTGCAGCCACTAAGATTAGTGCGTTTATTGCTAACAACTCTATTGGCAACGCCAAAGCAGCCGATATGCCAGCAAATACAATTAAGGGTAATAATACTGGGTCAGCTGCGGATCCTAAAGATCTTACAACAACTCAAGTAAGAACACTTCTTAATATTGAGGATGGAGCAAATGATTATTCATTACCTCTAGCTTCAAGTTCAACTAGAGGCGGTGTTAAAGTTGGATATAGTGAAAATGGTAAAAATTATCCAGTAGAATTATCTAGTGAAAAAATGTATGTTAATGTTCCATGGTCTGATACAAATACTAATACATTCTTAAATGATGTATCAACTGTTGATAATGGCGCTCATATGATCTTACGTCATACTATGTCTGATGGAACATCACATGATGTTGGTATTACTGCCGGTACAAATATTACATTAACACCAGGAACAGAAACATTTGAAATTGCAACAACTGCTGAAGTTAACCAAAACGCATTCTCAACATTCGAATTAGGTACATATAGTGTAATGGGTGGTGGTACTGATATTACTGCAAACACACCAACTACTGAATTAAAACTTCAGTTCTGGTCTGATTCATTTACTACAGCTGTAAATAATTCAAGTAAAATCGGAACAGTTAGATTAAAAGATGACCAAAGTGATAATATCTATCAAGTAGGTAGAACTGGTGCTGGATATGTAAAAATTGATGCAAGTACTAATAATGGTGTTGATTTTGTTAATACTGCATCAGGAAGTAGCATTAAGGGAAGAATTACTTCAGCTGGTCTTCTTCACATGGCAGATGATATTATTGCATTCTCAACTACAACTACTTCTGATGTAAAACTCAAAGAAAATATTGAAAGAGTTGAAGGAGCATTAGATAAAGTGGCTCAACTTGATGGTGTAACATTTAACTGGAAGAAAGATGGTAAGGCATCTGCTGGTGTTATTGCGCAAAATGTAGAAGAGGTATTACCGTCTGCAGTAAAAGATGTTGAGACACTTGATGAAGATGACACACATAAAGTAGTAGATTATAACCAATTATCAGCATTGTTCATCGAGGCAATAAAAGAATTAAAAGAAGAAAATAAATTACTTAGAGCTGAGATTGAAAACTTAAAAGATATAAATAGTTAAAGGAAAATAAAGAATGGCGATATATTCTAATTTATCTGTAGACCAAGGAAGTACTTTTGGTGCAGAAATAGATGTAACCGATTCTAGCGGTGATCCGTTAGATCTTACTGGATATACTGTTGCAGGACAATTAAGAAAAACTTATACCTCGACAACAGCAACCAGTTTTACGTCTTCTGTATATAGTGCTGCGGGTGGTATAGTTAAGATATCCTTAAACTCTACTACGACCAATGGATTAAAGGCTGGTAGATATGTGTATGATGTTGAAATAACAAAAACATCTACTGGAGATATTACTAGAATCATTGAAGGACAACTAGAAGTTAGACCAGGAGTGACAAGGGCAAACTAATGGGTATTAAAGCTAAAGTTAGAAATACAGGAAGATTAACGGGTAAGGCACAAGCACAACAAGAAATTGTAGCCACTACAATGAAGATCCAGGCTGGAGAATTGAGTCTTGGAGATTTGGCTGATGTAAATGTTTCAGGCCAAAGTGATGGCGTAATGATGATTTACGATGGTACTGCCGGAGAATATAAAGTTACAACTCAGATTCAAAATGAAAATCTGAACATAATTGGAGGCACATACTAGTGGCTAATTTAACAAGAATTAAAATCTTAACTACGGGTGCGAACACCAACGCCCCTAGTAATCTTAAAACTGGTGAACTTGCCTACTCTTACGAGCAGAGTGAAAAAGGACAAGGTCAACAGGGTGAACGATTATATGTCGGTGCTGGAACAGAAACCAACGGAGTTGCCCCTAGTGTTGACGTAATCGGTGGTAAGTATTTTACCCAGATGTTGGACCATGCGCATGGCGTATTAACTGCAAGTAGCGCATTAATCGTAGATTCAAATAGTAAACTAGATAGATTAAATGTAGACAACTTAAGATTAGATGGTAATACTATTACATCAACTGATACAAATGGTAATATTGTTCTTGATCCAAATGGAACAGGCAAATTAGTATTACACAACGTTTATATTAACGGAACAACAGACACTTTAGCAGAATTTATTTACGATACAGTTGGCGGAGCAGTAACGGGTGGTACTGGAATTACTGTATCCAATGATGATGCTGGTAATACTTCAACAGTTTCAATTACAAACACAAGTGTTTCAGCTGGTTCATACGGATCTTCTACACAAATTCCAACATTCACAGTTAATGCTCAAGGTCAATTAACAGCAGCAGGTGTCGCAAACGTTGCAACTGCACTTACTGTTGATGGTGACACTGGCTCTTTTGATGTCGACTTACTCGTTGATGATTTACAAATTATAGGTACTGCAAATGAAATTGAAACTGTAGTAACTAAACCCGGAACACCAGGTGACGAAGTAAGAGTTACGATAGGGTTGCCTGATGATGTAACTATTGGAGATGCATTAACAGTAACTGGCGCTGCTTCAGTCGGTGGTAACTTCTCAGTAGATGGTAATGTTACTCTTGGTAATGCTACTACAGATACAGTAACTACTACCGGTGGTTTAACAGTTGGCGGTAACCTTGTTGTTAATGGTACTACAACATCTGTAAATTCAACGGTCATCTCACTTGATGATCCAGTCCTAGTTTTAGCTGATAACTCTGGAACTTCAGTAGATAACATCGACAGAGGTATTAGATTTAAGTACGGTGATGGTTCAGCTGTAAAAGAAGGCTTCTTTGGTTATGACCATCAAACAGAAAGATTTGTATTCACTAAAGATGAAGACTTTAGTGGTGGTGAGGATGCTTCTTCACCATGGCATGACGCACAATTCGGTGGTGTATATGCTGGTAATGTAACAGTTGGTATTAGTACAGATAATACAATTAATACTACTAGTGGTAATTTAGTATTAGATTCAGCTGGTGGAACAATTGATATTAACGATAATGTTGATATTTCTGGATCTCTTGTTCTTGGCACTGATCTTGCAGTAGTACACGGTGGTACTGGTTTAAGCTCATTTACTGGAAAGGGAGTCTTCATCTCTAATGGTGCTGGAACTGCAATCAGTTTTGTTACTGGTTCAGAAGGTGATATTGTTCAATTTAATAGCGCAGGAAATCCAGTATCTAGTGATATAATTGACGGCGGAACATATTAATCTAACTTTTCTCCTGTTATAAATAGAATAAAGGTTATATAACCTAATTATAATTAAACACTCTATATAGAGATTGAACATAGGAGAAGCCAAAATTGGCCAGAAAAACAGACATTAGGCTTAGACGTTCTAATACGGCTGGAGCAATACCATCAGGATCACATCTAAACGAAGGTGAGTTAGCGATCAATACCGCTGACGGTGCCTTATATTTCAGAAAATCCGACTCTACAATCATTACAGCACATGATAATACTATCATGCATATCGATAGTGGCAATGATCGTGTTGGTATAGGCACAACTTCACCAGCATTTAAACTAGATGTTCAAGTAGCTAACGGAAATACATTAGCAAGGTTTAAAGATTCAGATTCATCTCATTCGGGAATTGTTATTGCTGGAGACGCAAATGCTGGTTGGGTAGGTAATGATATAGGAGTTACTGGAGAAGGTATCTATTATCAAAGCTCAGATAACTTAATGAGATTCTATACTAATAGTACTGAAAGAATAAGAATTGTAAGTGACGGAAAGGTTGGTATCGGAACGGTATCTCCATCATTTAAACTGAGTGTTGATTCTGGTACTAGTGATTATCCTGGTTATTTTAAATCCACAGATAATAAAGCTGCTATCATTATTGAAGATGATGATACTACAATATATGTAAGTGCAGAAAATGATAGAGCGTCTTTAGGTCATAATCCAGGATTACACGCAAATAACTTAAATGTAATGAATACTGGTTACGTTGGTATCGGAACTAGTAGTCCCGCAAGAAGATTAACTGTTCAAGGATCTTCTGGAGATAACTTACCAGCAAGATTTATTGGTGGTGCAAATACTACTCATGGTTCTATTGAGTTTCAAGATCCTACAACAACAGCAGATTATAAAGTTGTCATTGGTTCTAAAAGTGATGATCTGTATTTTCAATCTGGTGGTAATGAAAAAGCTAGATTGACTTCTGGAGGATTTTTAGGTATAGGAAACAGTGCACCGAGTTCAAAGCTTCATGTAAGTGGTGGTGATATATTAATTGATAATAATAATTCATTATCGTTTGAAAATGTTGCAGGTGCAAAAAGAGATATATTAACATATAACTCTAGTAATAAAGTTAGATTAGATAATCCTGGTGGAAGTACTGTTGATTTAAATAGTGATACATTAATTGTACATAGACACGGAAGAATTGTTACTGGTAAAGCTGGTCAATCATGGACAAACGGCTATTCCAGAAATATATCAATACAGAATATCACAGATAGTTCAAATAATGGATTTGGTGTATGGAATGCATTTATTGGTACTAATTTAAGATATGATACATCAAATAACACTTTTGTAAGAGCCTCAGATCAAGGCAATAGTAATTGGGGTAATATTGCAGCACAATTTTTTAATGGTGCTGCTGGCAATACTGATCCTGCTATTGATTGGGTAACTGATATTGCTAATGATTCTGTCAGTGATGGGAGTGAAGTAAATGTAAGCGGATCTACACTTGTAGGTCTATCAAAAATGACACTTACAAGTGGAGGTTCTCTTGGTATTGGAACAAGATCGCCTGATGGAGAACTACACATATTAGGAACTGGTAGTGGAAATGGTGATATTTATGTTGAAAGAACATCAGGAGCAAAGATACATTTACAAGCTCAATCGGCAGATGGAAAAATAGGAACTATTTCAAACCATAATTTAGGTTTAAATACTAATGGTGCAACTCGAGCAACAATAGACACTAACGGCCGTTTTGGTATTGGTGTAATTCCTGGTTATAAGTTACATATTAGCGGTACAACAAATAATAATGATCTTGTTATACAAAATAGTACACATGGTGGTTCTTTAAGATTACAAGCTAATACTAATTTTATGGGCATGTTTTCGACAAGCTCTAAGCCTTTATATTTTGGTACTAATAATGATGCAGATCAGATGGTTCTTGATACTGATGGTCAACTTGGATTAGGAACTACTTCACCTGATGCTAATTTAGATATTGAAAGCAATTTACCTACAATTCGATTAACTGAAACTGATGATAGTACATATTCAGAAATTTCCCAGAGCTTTGGCTATTTAACAATTAATAATGATGCTGGTAATAGTGGATCAGGTGATGCTATTATTTTTAAAGTTGATAATTCAGAAAAAGTAAGATTTGAATCTGGCGGCGGTGTATTAATTGGCAATACTACTAATTTCTCAGATGCTAATGCAAATGATTTACAAGTAGGTAATACAACAGGTGCACATGGTATATCTATCATGTCAAACAATTCACATAACGGCAATCTCTTTTTTGGCGATAATGATAATAATGATGCAGGTAGAGTATCATATAATCATACAAATAATAGAATGGAGTTCTATACAAATAGAACTCAGCAACTTGTAATAGATTCTGCAGGTAATGTTGGTATTAATGAGCAGCCAAGATTTAAGTTATCAGTAAAAACTCCAGGAATTCCAAGTGGTTCTACATATGCATGGCCATTAGATTTATCTCGACCTAATACAGAAAATAGAGGTCTAACTTTTGGTATTGCTGCTTCAGGAACAACTAATGCTATTGCAGGACATAATGCTGATGTTAGTATTGGTCATACTTACGGAACAGATTCTAATGGATTACCTCAATATTATGAAACACTAAGAGTACAGCATATTGATCAATCAGTTGGTAGAGTTGGTATCGGAACCACAGCTCCTGTAAGTTTATTACATATTAAAGGCTCAGGAACATACAATCATACTCCTACAAATCCGCAAGGGGCCGATTTTGTTATTACAAGTTCCGAAATGTCTGATAATAACTATCATTCAATTATGCAACTTGTATCAGTTAGGCAATCATTATCCACGGGAAACGGCGCTAATGGATATCTTGGTTTTACTACCATGGATGATTCAAATGCTCAAGGCGTAAATGATGCGGGAAGAATTGCTATAGTAAATGAGACTGGCACATCTCGTAATTCAGCAACTGCTTTATCTTTTTGGACAAATAGTGGTGGTACATATGATAATGCAGCTGAAGAACATATGCGTATTACTTCTGCTGGTAATACTATCTTTGGTGGAACATCAGTAGGTGCTGCTGGTGCAATGTCTGTAAAAGTAGATGGTTCATATACTGACTTATATCTTTATGGTGCAGGAACATCACAGGGCGGTAGAATATTCTTTGGTGATTCAAGTGATAGATCAAGCATTACAGGAACATACGGCACAGGCGGCGGTGGTAAACTTTCGTTTAAAACGGATACAACGGGTGGAACAAGTCAAGACAGATTGGTTATTGACTCAGATGGTTCTATTAGATTTAATAACGCATTTACATTCCCAACATCTATTGGTTCTGCAGGTCAAATTCTTAAAGTTCCATCAAGTGGGTCTACACTAATATGGGCAAATGATGCTGGCGGTGGTTCGGCAACTGTATTAACAGATAATGATGGCGATACAAAAATTCAAGTAGAAGAAAGTGCTGATGAAGATATAATCAGATTTGATACTGCTGGAACTCAGCGTATGGTTATCACAGATGCTGGTAGGATTGGCGTTAATACGCAATCTCCAGTTGCAATGCTTCATGTAAACGGAGGAATTGTTGCAGTAGGTGATGGAACAAATACTACATATTATGAAGAAGATAAAATTCATTCTTATGCTACTTCAGGATTTACTATTGATGGTAGAGAAGGTATTACATTAGAAACTACAAGTGATGATAAAGATATTACATTTAAAATTAATGATTCTGTAAATGGTCTTCAAACATATATGACCGTTGATGGGGGAGAAGAAAGAGTTGTATTTAATAAGTGGACACGCCACGTTGATAATGCTAGAATCCTTATTGGTACTGGAGGAGATTTATCATTATATCACGATGGTACTAATAGTTATATACAAAGTACAACAGGCACTTTTAATCTTACAACCGACGGCGGTAATGAATTTGCATTGACAGCAGTTAATAACGGAGCGGTTAGTCTTTTCTATAACGGAAGTGCCAAACTTGCAACCAAATCAGACGGTGTAGATATTACAGGTGAATTGCAATCTGATTCACTTGATGTAGATGGTAATGCTGATATATCAGGTAACTTAGTTGTTGGCGGTGATTTAACAGTTCAAGGCACAACTACAACTCTTAATACAGCAACACTTGATGTTGAAGATAAAAATATTACACTTAACTACGGAAGTGGAGATACATCAGGATCTGCTAATGGTGCAGGTATTACAATTCAGGATGCTGTAAATGGTACTACTGATGCTACTATTCTTTGGGACGCAACAAATGACGAATTTGATTTCTCTCATCCAATAAAAGTAGCTGGAAGTTTAGGTGTTACTAATATTGTAACAAATAAAGTTGTTAAATTTAATGGATCAATACTAGATGATTCTAATATTATCGATGATGGTTCCACTATTACATTAGGTAGTAATACCGTTATAAATGGAACTTCAAACTTAAATGGTGGTGTATCTGTCAATGTAGATTCTTCATCTACAAGTTTTGGAAATCACCAAGCAGCTTTAAGAATCGACAATACAAATACTACTGCAAATAATTGGGCATCTTTAGTATTTGATTCTAATAATGGATCTAGTGCTGAGGTTTCAGCACGATTTACTGACCATACAAATAATTATGCTGATCTCTATTTTGCAAATAGAGGTTCTGGTGGTTATACAACTAAAATGTTCATCAGTCAAGACGGCAGCGTTGGTGTTGGAACAACTTCTCCAAGTTCATTACTTACTGTTCATAACAGCTCAACTGCGGGAAATACACAGTTACATGTTCATAATAATAAAACGGGAGACGCAGCAGTACTTAGACTCGAAGGTGGAAGAACCTCCGCAAACGATGCTGCTCAAGTCTTACTAGCAAATGGTGGATATATTGGCTCTGCTATAAAAATGCACTCTTCTGGTTCTCAAGAAGGAGATATGCGTTTTTATGTAAGTGGAGCAAGTAGTGGAAACAGTTTATCTGAAGCAATGCGTATTGGCACAAATGGAGCTGTTGGTATAGGTACAAGTACTCCTAATTATAAACTTCATGTTAAAGAAACTGGAGTAAACGCTGGTGCCATTTATGCAGAGGATGGAACTAGTTGGTTAAGAGTAGTTCCTAATCTAGGTGGAAGCGGATTTAATCCAATGTCAGCAGCTGGAGATATAGGACTTATATTTTCTAATGATAATGATAGTACTACAAATAGTTCAACACTTGGTTTATTGATTGCTCCTCATTCTACTAGCGCGTCTGGAATAAAAATATTAGAAGATGGACGTGTTGGCATCGGAACAACTACTCCAAATAGTAGATTTACAGTTAATGTCGGCAGTCAGGGCGATGGCATAGAACTTCAATCAAGTGAAGTTTCCATAGCAAAATTATCAAGGACTGTTTATGGTAGTACTGTTGTTGCCTCTCTTGATGGGGTTGCGGGAAGACCAATTCATATTGGTGGTATTGTAAACGAAGATGTTTTACTAGCAAATGCTGGCGGAAACGTTGGAATCGGAACTAGTTCACCATCTACAAAACTTGAAGTAGTTGGAGGCTCGATTCAGCTTACAAACGGTACTAGTGGAACTTACATAAAAGCTGTACAGACTACAAATAGTTCGAATGCAGGATTCTACATGGCATCCGGTAGTTCTAATTGGTATACTCTTGTAGACACTTCTGGAAAATACCAAATCTATGACGGAGATGCAGCAGCTATAAGAGTAATTGTAGATGGAACAGGAAGTGTTGGTATTGGAGTTAATGCGCCTGGAAGAAAGCTTTCTGTTGGTGGTGCAATTGAATTAACAACAGCTGATACTACTGTGCATACAGGCCATGCTGCTATTAGACGTGGTAGCTCAGGTGAAATGTTCTTAGATGCTCCAGGCGATATTCATGTAAATTTAGATACTAATAATAACAATACAGATAGAGCGTTTAGAATTAGAACTAATGCTAATACAACAGATTTATTTACTGTAAATGAAAGCGGTAATGCTACGCTTTCCGGAAATCTTGAAACTACATCATATCTATCATCTTCTGCGGGCGCATACTTTAATACAAACACAGGTAGTAATCCAGTATATATTACAAGATCTGGAAATACAGATCAGGCGTTAAAGATTTATACTGATGACGCAAATGTTATTTTCGAAAGTATTCAAGATGAAAGTTTAGATAACTATGGCGGATTTATTTTTGCTATGGATTCTGGAACTACACATCCGTTTTTTGATGTTAGAAAGGGTACGGCATCTTCTGGTACAAAGTTTAGAGTAGATGGTAGTGGTCATGTTGGTATTAATGAAGCTAATCCTGATTCCAGATTGCACATTACTGGTACAGATGGTAGTTGGGATAAACACATTACGATCGAGCATAATTCAAGCGATATAGGCAAAATCTTAGTTGATACCGATGGCATGAAGTTTAGAAACATGAGTAGTGGTAATGGTTTCTACTTTAGAGATTCTGCAAATGCCACACAAATGGTTATTGATTCATCGGGTCAGGTTGGCATAGGAGTAGGTTCAAGCCCAGGACAAAAACTAGACGTAGGTGGTATTATAAGATCAAAAGCTGTAAATCCACAGGTTAGAATATACACATCATCAGGAACAGGTACAGGATATTTAGTGTACGGCGATTCTGCAGACGATGATGTAGGACAAATATATTATAGTCATGCTAATAACGAAATGGGATTTGTTGTTAATGGCGGATCTGCCAAGATGTTAATTAATAGCTCAGGTAATGTTGGTGTGGGTGTTACGTCAATACCATCATGGGCAAACTTTATGACTAATGGTACTGTTGCTGTTGGTGGTATTCTTTATGTCAAACAGGATCAAAAAATCCAGGCATTAACTGCATATCCTGGAGGTGCTGGGTATTTAAGAATCAATCCAGATGGTGGTAATGTTGGTATTGGAATGGGTTCTTCTACTCCAAAAGCAAAACTTCAAGTAGAAGAATATGGTATTGATACAAGTGAAACTTCTACAAGTGCAACAACTCAAGTAACAATACATTCTTTCCCTATTGCTGATTTTAGAACTGCAAGATTTACAATTCAGATTACTAATACTACAGATTCTACATATCATAGTACAGAGATTATTGCTGTTCATGATGGAACAACTGCTAATATTACAGAGTTTGGTGAAGTTCATACAGGTTCTTCTGTAGAGGCAACATTTGATGCAGATATATCTTCAAATAACTTTAGATTAAGAGCAACTCCAACATCTACTAATTCTATGGAATTTAAAGTTGTTTGCCATTCCATCACAGTCTAAATCTTTTACTTGTATAAATAGTACTATATAAATTACCGTGGACAGTGAAACGGAGAACACATGGCAACAGATCACAACTTTCGAATAAAGAATGGCCTCGAAGTAGGCGGCTCATTAATAGTCAATTCATCAGGACAGCTCGTAGCTGTTACGGCATCATCTCATATACATTATTTAGATAATGTTCAAGCCAAATTTGGTAATGGTGGTGATTTACAAATTTATCATGATGGCAATTATAGTTATATTAAAGAACTTGGTAATGGTGGATTATATTTAGATACTAATGGAGATGGCATATATTTAAGAGGTACTACTGGCAATAAAAATATGGTTAGAGCCTTAAAAGATGGTGCAGTAACTCTCTACCATAACGGTTCAGCTATATTAGCCACAACATCAGGTGGTGTTGATATTACTAATACTGGTAATAATACAGATATAATTTTAACAGAAGGCGGCACAAATACAGATGCCAGAATAAGAAATTCGAATGGTATTCTTGAACTTGACGCAGACCTTAATAATGAATATGGTAATAGCTCTATTGTATTTAAAGTTGATGGTAGTACAAAGGCTGAAATAGATAGAAATGGTAGATTATATCTAAGTGGAACAACTGCTAACTATCAATCAAGTGATGGTAATTATCTAAGAAATACTACTGCTTTTGGTTATATACAAATCGGACCAGGTAATGCAGCTCATGCTCACTTCTTAACAGATAGAAGTAATTTCTATTTTAATAAGCAGATTCAAGTTGATACCGGTATTATTACATCTCACAACGAAGATTTAATTTTAAGAAGAGCTCAAACTTCTGCATCTGGCCAGTTAACATTAGGAAGAGGTAAATTTGTAGGTGGTTCACAATCTGCTTCTGATCTATTAAATAGTTCAACAATTCTTGGAGGCTTTCATGCTAACACTGCTTTTGAAGAAGCTTATGGCCATTTTTATATTCCAGGATTATCACCCAACCAATTAGCTGGTTCACATCGTAGACATACAGTTACAGTTACAAAAAACGGAACTACACAATCTGGCGATTATTCAAATATGTTCTCAGCAAATGGAGTAAATACTTCATTTTCACATGCTGCAGGATCCACTGATACAATTGTTATTACCATTACAGGTATTGCGATGGCTTATGGACAACATGTTGGTGTACAATTTGGTCATCCAACATTTAGAGCAAAAGATATTGAAATAGAAATAACAACTGATAATGGTTCAAACTGGACATCAATTTATGATGTAACAAACTTTCCTGAGGCCTCTGTAGCGCACTATCACGGAGGTAGTGGTACAGCAACTAACGGAATTAGATATACATTTACAAACTTTAACAATACTGGTATGAGAATCAACCAGTTATTCTGTTATGATTACTCAGAAAACGAAATTTATTTTGCAGAAAAAAATCAAGATCAAACAATAAGAGGTAACTGGACTTGGCCAGATAATTACAAAGCTAAATTTGGAAGTAGTGGTGATTTAGAAATTTGGCATAGTACTAGTGATTCATTTATACGAGATGTTGGTACAGGTAATTTATATTTAGATAGTAGTGCCCTTGTTGTCAGAAATTATGCTAATAGTGCCAATATGATAGTAGCAAGTGGTGGTGGATCTGTTGCCCTATATCATAATGGTAATATTAAACTTCAAACAGAATCATGGGGCGCTTTAGTAACAGGTACGTTAAATGCTGATTCTCTCCATTTAGGAAGTGGAGCTAGTGATTTAATTGATGTTCATCAAGATGGAACATTCACAGCAACATATAGAAACAATACAGGTGGTGTTCTCGATAGAAGATACGCAGATTACGGCAATGATGGTACAACAGTAGAATTTCAAACAAGAGTTGGAATGGATGGAAACTATTCATCTATTGGTAATTTTAGTAATCACGGTTTACAGATTAGAACAAATAATGCGAATAGATTAAATATTTCAAGTACTGGTACTGTTGAAGTTCAAGGTACAGCGCATTTCATTGCTCCAACTATTAGACTTGCAAACGATGCTACTGATACTACGAAACATAGAGTTGCTGTTTATGATAGTGGTGGAACATCTTATGGTATGATGTTATGGAATAGTAATGTAACTAGCGGTGATTGGGCTACAATGATTTATGGTCCAAACCAAGCTAATAGAAGAATATCATTCGGTAAAGTCACTAATAATACATTTAGTAATCATTCACATGTAACTGAAGCAGCCCATTTTGACTTAGACACCAATGATTTAATTTTAAATAATGGTACATTATTTGCTACAGGAACAAGTGATGGTGTAGTTGCAAGAAAAGGCGCTTTTGGTCCAACACAAACAAGTTTACATGGAAGTTATGATTTATATAATAATGGAACAACGTATTTAAATGGTGCTGTAACTGTCGATGATAATTTAGATGTTGCAAATAAAATAAGGCATATTGGAGATACAGATACTTATTTAGCTTTTGCTAATGCCAATGATTTCAGAATTGTAGTTGGTAACAGTACAAGAGCAGCATTTAATACAAGTAAAATTCATTTTAATCAAGAAGGTATTGACCAAGATTTTCAGGTAGAATCAAATAATTCTACACATATGTTATTTGTTGACGCAGGCCTTGATCGCGTGGGTATGGGAACAAACTCACCCGAATATCCTCTTCATGTACAAGGTGTAGTTGATGGTGATTTTGGAATTGGAATATTTAACCAAAAAAGTTATGGATCAGGAACTGGTGTAAATGAAACTGCAACTTTAACATTAGGTATAAAAGAAAGCGGTCTTGCTGCAGCAAATAGAATATTTGGTCAAATACGAGTAGCAACTACTAATGAATCTTCATCTGGTAGTGGCAGAATGTCATTTAACGTAAGAAGCGCTGGTTCTGTAGTGGAAAGGGCTGTTTTAGATAATGGTGGTAATTTTACTGTTGATGGTACATTGATAGGTTCTAATGTAAATACAGGACAAGGTGCGACAGAAGTACACTTAATGAACCAAAATGTTAGGACTACTGATTCACCTACATTTGCATCATTAACATTAACTGGCGATTTAAATATTACAGGTGATATTAATACAGTTACCGTTAATGATTTAGATGTTCAAGATAAAACAATTACTGTCGCGGCTGGTGCTGCATCAAGTTCTGCTGCTGATGAAGCGGGTCTTATAATTGGTGGTGCAGGATCAAAAATCCTATGGGATCATGCTGAAGATAAATTCCAATTCTCTCATGGTATTAATTTCGATAGAGATACTTATTCAGAAACTAACCAAAACTTAGGAATATATTGGTCAGCATGGGATAAAGAATCAGGCGGAGATCAATCTGATTCTGCATTTATTAGACACACCGAAAATACCGGTGGTCATTCGAATTCAGTATTAGAAATTAAATCAGGCAATGATTCTGGAGATGGTATTGCGTTTACTACACATTCCGGTTCTACATTAAAACATAATAGTAGTAATATTCTTACAGCAGCAAACTTTACAAGTAATATTACTAACCTGTTAACAACATCAACCACTTTTGCTGGTGATGTAGACGGAACATATAATAATTTAGTTATCGATGTTCCTACACAAACTTCGGCACCTACAGCTTCTACTGGTAGATTATGGTGGGATTCTAATACTGGTAATTTAAAAATCTATAATGGTTCTGTTTGGGTAACTGCTGCAGCAATTCCTGATGTATCAGGTAAATATGATAAAACTGGTGGTGCTATTACTGGTGCAGTTTCAATGAGTTCTACTCTTGCGGTAACTGGTAATATTACAGGTTCTGCAAATATTCAAGGTAATGCAATTATCAAAACAGGTGGAACATCATCGCAATTCTTAAAGGCAGATGGTTCTGTTGATTCTAGTACATATCTTACAGGTAACCAAACAATTACACTAACTGGAGATGTTACTGGCTCAGGAACAACTTCAATTGCAACTGTTGTTGGCGACGATTCGCATAACCACTCATCTTCATCTGGTAACTTTAGCGTTGGTGGAACATTATTCGTAACTCAAAAAATAGAACACACTGGCGATTCAAATACGTATATGGAGTTTAATAGCGGTGATGAGTGGAGAGTTGTAACTGGTGGAACCGAAAGAATACGAATTCAAGGAGGCGATATTGGTATAGGCAATGTCGGTCCAACTGATGGTGATTTAACACTTAATAGTCCAAAACTCCACGTTAAAGGTCCTGATACAACTAACAAATATAATTTAGTTGCTAGATTCCAGGGCGGTACTGATTCTGATAATACTGGTGGTGCAATATTAATTAACCATTCTAATGATCGTGGTTTATTAATTGAAGGTGGTCGAAGCAGTTCTGATAGAGGCGTTGGTTATATTGGTCTATTAAACTCAGGCGCAGCTCATACACGTATTATGGGCTTCTATCAAGATGGAACAACATATACTGCAGGTATTAATATTGATCCTGGCACATATCCGCATACAGAGTTGCAAGTAGGTAATCCAGAAATAGCATCAACTGGTATTACAATTGCGTCAAGATACGATGCGAGTGCTGCTAAATTAACATTCAGAACAGGTCATCCAAATAATGCTAATGTTTGGAATACATCACAAATTGCTTCTACAGATGATGGAAACTACAATGGTAGATTAGAGTTTAGAACATCCGTTTCTGGACAAGCTGCTCCTACCACTCGAATGTTTATTAGAGCGAACGGTAGAGTTGGCATTGGTAATGGAGTATTTACTCCTGACGCATTATTAGATGTTAACGGTGAATCGAAATATCGCGCAAAACAAGAAACACATGTAGCTGCAGGTAATTATTTTGCAAATTATATAAACACTACTGAATCTAATTTTAGATTAACAATGTATAACAACGGAACTGGTAATGGTTCTAATCAATACGCATTTAAATTTGGATTACATTATGGTACTACTGCTAATGCGAATATTATGTTCTATAGAGGTGGATCTAGTGTAGGTGGATTCTTAGCATTTACTACAAATAATGATACTGAAAGAATGCGTATTCATAGCGGCGGTGGAATTAGTGTTGGTACTACAACTACTCCTCCTAGCGGTGGAATATTATCAGATAATGATATTAAGACTAATTCGAGGTTTGGTGTTGGATCTGGAGGTAATTTAACAGATGCTGCAATTTATAAAAATGATGATACTGATACTGGTATTATTTGGCCATCTACAAATGCATTAGCATTTATTACTGGAGGCGTTAATAGACTTAATATTGCTTCATCTGGAGAAGTTGAGTTTGACAAACACTTTAAATCACAATCTCAATATTTAAGTGGTGCTACTAACTTTGATAATTTAAAAGTTTCAGGATTTTATAGTTTATATAATGCAAATGCGTCTGGTCACACAAATGCGCCTTTCCAATATGGCGCGATGATTCAAGCTGGTAATACAGATGAAGCTGGTGGAATGGGCATGCAAATAGCTCATGAAAGAACTGGTGCTGGTACTTATATCAGAGGTATGAATGATAGTAATGATACTTGGTATTCATGGCAAAGAATCTTCATGGATAATTATCATCCAAATGCTGATAAATGGACAACTGCAAGAACACTAACATTAGCTGGTGACTTAACTGGTAATGTTTCATTCGACGGTTCAGCTAACTTTACACTTACAGCTGCAGTTGTAAGTGATTCACATAACCATACACGCTTTGATGTTAGTGGTATTAGTGATTTAAATTCAGTTTCTGGTGCTAATAATACTAGATTTAGACCTTTTGTAAGTAATTTCCAAGCTTCTAATAGATCTGGATCTAATTATAATGGAGGCTTTGAAGTAGGTACTGGTGCGACTAATTACGGATCTCAGTTTGTATTTGAGGCTAACGCTGCAGCAACTCAACCTAAATTCAGAAATAAAATTAATGGGACATGGGGTGCATGGCAAAGTGTATTTGCTGATGGTTATCATCCAAATGCTGATAAATGGACAACGGCTAGAAGTCATACTGTTACTCTTTCAGGAGAAGTTACAGGTACAGCTACTCAATCAGTTGACGGTACGGGCAACAAAACATGGTCAATTGCTACAACACTAAATCATTCATCACTTGATGATCAATACTTAATAAAAGATGGTGCTAATATTCAAGCTTATTCTGCTGGAAGTAACGAGATGTTTAAATGGCAGAATAATACATCTGGCGGTATAATTCAATTAGGATTCCAGCAAAGCGATACAGATGGGTTACATCATAGATTGTATCTTAGAGCATATAAAGGAAGTGCCGGTTCATCAGGTAATGTTGATATTATTGTAAGAGGTACTGGTGGTTCAATAACAAGTGATGTATTAGAATTGCATTCAGGTCAAAGAGCTGCATGGCAAGGTAATGATATTTTCACTGATGGTTATCATCCAAATGCTGATAAATGGACAACGGCTAGAAGTCATACAGTTACTTTAACTGGGGATGTAACTGGTACTGCAACGCAATCTGTAGACGGAACTGGTAACAAGACATGGTCGATTACAACTGCGGTTGCTGATAATTCACATATTCACGATCACATTCAAGGTGCAGGTGGTACAGCTACAAACTTAAATACGATTGCAAGTCAGGCAAATAGCGGAGAGTTACATTATGATTCTTTTTCTACAAGCGCAGCTAATAAGCCTAATACTAGTGATAATGCTAACGGTGTAATAACTGTAGGACAGCACTCTGGACCTTATACAGCACAACTTGCCTTTTCTTCTGATGGCTTTATGTATCATAGAGATAATCCAAATAATACTTATGGGGGCTGGAACAAAGTTTTTCAGGATAACTACCATCCAAACGCTGATATATGGACAACTACAAGAACTGATACTGTTACATTAACAGGTGATGCTACTGGTACTTCAACTGTTAATGTAAATGGTAGCGGTAACTGGACAAATAGTGTTTCGGTTACTGTTGGTTCTATTGACGGTCAACAATTTTATAATACAAGATCAAACTCAGGACTAAACTCAACTAGTTTAGATGGTAATGGTATTTTCTATTATACCGCAGGCCCAGGCAACTTTAGTGGAAACTCTACCGATGGTGCAGCTTATATGCAATCATATAGCTCAAGTTGGCAACATACTATTCTTGGTGATTATAGATCTGGTGCGATAGCAGTTAAGAGTAGAAATAGCGGAACATGGCAAGAAACAAAAAGAATTCCAATGATTTTCACTGGAAGTACTACTCCTACTATTACAACGCATGCCGATAATGCTGAATTATGGTATGATACATCAGATGGAACATTAAAATTTTATTATAATGACGGTACCTCATCACAATGGGTAGATGCAGTTGCTGTGCCAAGTATTTCAAACTTATATAGTAAAGGTGGTGGTGCTATTAGTGGCGCTGTTAGTATTGGAAGTACATTAAATGTTACCGGAATTACGGAATTAGATAACGAATTATTTGTTGATATTAATGGTGGAGCTAACGGAACTTCAAACCAAGTTGCTAGATTTAGTAATATAACTACAGGCGCTACTTCTGGATATATTTACTTAGGTGCGAATAGCGGTGGCGACTGGAAAATTGGTAAAAACGTCCCAGGAACTTCATCTAGAACTAATTTTGATATTGCTTTGCACACTAATGCCTTGGCTATGAGTATTGACGGCAATAAAAATGCGCAATTTTTTGGAACTGAAATCAGTGGGATTACTGGAGGTACTGGAACAGGCACTACTCACTTAAAAAGAATTGGTGGAATTTATCTTGGATGGGATAATGCAACTTACGGAGTACAAGACTCGCATTCAATTAAATCAACGTATGGCACAAATTACATTGATAGTATAACAGTTAATTCTTATAATCATATAAGATTTAATATTGATACTAACGGTAATAATACTGATGAAGTTTTCCAGGTTGGTAGACATACAACTGGAACTGGAAACATTTTAATGACACTGGATACCTCAGGTAACTTCTCCACTACTGGTAATGTTACAGCATATTCATCAGATAGAAGATTAAAGAAAAACTTTAAGAAAATAGATAATGCATTAGATAAAGTATTATCTCTTAACGGATATAACTTTGATTGGAGAATGGACAAACTGGAAGGAACTACATTCGAGCCGGATTATGAAACTAATGATGTTGGTCTTATTGCTCAAGAAGTTCAAGCGGTATGTGAGCAAGCTACCGGGCCGGCTCCATTTGATATACAATACAATGAAGAAACGAAAAAGCTTGAAAGCCAATCAGGCGAAGATTATCTTACAGTGAATTATGATAAGCTGGTGCCATTACTTGTAGAATCAATAAAAGAACAACAAACTATTATAAATAAATTAGAACAGAGATTAAGCGATCTCGAAAAAAGAGAGGAATAAAAATGGCAATTGTAAAAACAAGGAATTTAAGACATGTCTTAGTAAATCCTGCAGTCGACCCTACAAAGGGCGATGAGCATAATGATGGAAATCCTTCATTAGGTGTAGGTTATGTGGATGTATTTGATGATCCAGATGACAATGATTTACCACAAAATTTTGACCGACAAGTTGTATTCTATAAATACGATTCTGAAGGTGAAGCTACAAACTTCGAAAACGAAGATCCATTAGTTGTTAGTATAGCTGAAGCAATCTGGAGCTAAGGAAAAATGACAGATTTTCCAACATCACCATCATCGGGAGACACCCTACTAGCAGAAGGCGGTAGATATTATCAATGGGATGGTTCTTCATGGGGCATTAAATCCGATTTAGGAGGTAATACCTTTTTATATAGAACTATTGTAACTCGTGGTTATGTATCATGTGGTTACAAATCTAGTTCACCATGGAGAAATATTAATAGGTGTGTGCACTCTACTGATACTACTACAAATTTAGGAGATTTGTGGACATATACTTGTTCATATAAAGATGGAAGTTTTAGTGACTATCACCATTTTATGTATGGTATGACTAATAGCCATTCAGGAACTGGAACATATACGGGTAAATTTGATATGTCAACAGAAACTGAACAAACTCATGAAACTTATCATGATTTAAAAACTGCTAGACGCGACCACGACATTTTACAAAATCCTGGTTGGACTATTGCTTACATTACAGGCGGAACTTCTGGTACATCAACAGATAAACACAATCTTGTAACTGAAGCAATGTATACTTCTAGTATTGCAATGGTTGCAGGTGGTACAGTATTTGGAATGGGTTGTATTTTTGGTCAATATAAAGGTTGGGTATCTCAAGGCACATCATCATCAGAATGTGGTAGTTTAACCTGGGCCACTGAGGCTTTTTCTAGTGGCGGTATTTCATGGGCATCAGACGGACAACCAAAAGGATTATCATCTAAACATGGAAATGGCTATGGTGGAACTGGAACATACGGCGGTTCTTCAACTATGTTAAAATTTAATGACAATACCGGTTCAACAACTAATTCAGGTATTACAAGACCAGAAGCATGCGGTGAAGAAAATATGAATTTAGGTCAGGATTGGGGATATACGTTAGGTTCATATAACACGGCTGCACAAACAAATAATACGACAAAGATTTTTTATACAACCGATACTATTACTAATATGGGTTCTGCAACTATGCCTAAAGGTCATGACGGTATGTCATCCGGAGGTTGTGCTAGTGCAAGCGCATTAGTTGTTGGAGGAAGTTAATGGCACTAAGTTTTCCAACATCGCCTAGTAGCGGAGATGTATTCACTGCTCAAAACGGATTTGCATATGTTTATGATGGAGATTCGTGGACTACATTAGGTAGCGCGGTTGATCCTAACCCATTCACAGCTAATCCATTTAAGTTTAGATCGGTTTATACAAGAGGTTATGTAACAGGCGGATATAAATCTAGTTCGCCGTGGAAAAATACAAATAGAACAGTGCACGCCACTGATACAACGGCGAATTTAGGTGATACAATAGGAACACCCGCTGCATATACAATGGGTTCATATAGTGATTACCATCAATATGTATATCAATGTTCAACTGCATTTCCAGGCACAGGAACTAGAACAGAATCTGTAAATATGACAACTGAAGCTGCAAGAACACATAACAGCGATTGGGATACGAGTTCTGCATATACTGGTTATAGCGATATTGGTGTTTTACTAGCGCCCGGACTTACACTAGCATATTTAACTGGTAAGGGTTATAGATCGTGTAGGCATAATTTAGTATCTGAAGTAATGGCAGATATTGGAACATTTCCATCAATAGATGCTCAAGATACTTCAGGCTCAGATTTTCAAACTGCTTGGCAAGGCAAGACATACGGATGGATAAAATCGACACACACTGGTTCGCTAAATTTAAAATTTTTATTTTCAACAGAAACATTTAGTGCAGGTGGATTATCAGTAGGAACTGATGGTTGGGGTAAAGCATTGTCAACTAAAGAAGGTCATGCTTATGTAAAAAATACAGGTAATATTGGTAATACTGTGTATAAAATTAATGATGAAACTGGATCTAATATATCTACAACATTAACAACACCAGATGGAAATGCTGGTGAAGAAAATTATCAAACAGGACAAGAACATGGATATTGTTTAGGTCACTATAATGGTGTTCAAAACAATAATACATATAAGGTAGTACATGAAACTGATACATTTACAACATTAGGTTCTACGGCTCAGCCAAAAGGGCACGATGGAATGTCATCAGCTGCATGTGCTTCCGCAAGTGCATATCTATTAGGAGGAGATTAAAATATGAGATATTGTATAGCACGATTTGAAAGAGAGATTCCTACAGTAGAGGGCGTAACTCATCTTGCAAGTCTAACAACGTACCAAATATATTCTGTGGATGAAAGTTCATGGGATGATTTTACTGGAAGAGGACAACCTTGGGAAGAAATTACTGAGCTTGAAGCAACTGAAGGTATAAGATTCTATGGAGAAGTCAGAGAATATAGAAAAGCATATTCATTAGATGAGGGTTTAGAGCCTGATGAAGATGAAAATGGCAAAACAAAGGTTTATTTTACTGATGAAATCCATACTGCAACTGTATTATTAATGAAAAGAGTGTTCAAAAAAATGATTCAAGATGTATATGATACTCGAGATAATAGAGATGGAGAAGATGCTTTATTAGAAGAGGTCGATGGACTAACAAATATTAGAGATATAAATAAAAATAGAGAAAAATATTTAGGTATTGAAATGCCACGCGCTCAACTAAGAGAACTTGGTCTTTGGGATGAAGAAGCCGGTTCAAGAGATGGTGTGTGTGATTACAGTTTAGGATTTTAAAATTATGAAGAATGAAGATATATATGATTTAGTTGAACACCACGGGACATTTTCGCAATCAGAATTTCAGTCAAGATATTTTGTTGTAAATTCCCATGTAACCAATTATAGAAGAATTAGACAAGCATTATTAGAAATTGAAGCACGAGTTCAATCTAAAAGACAGATTGAAAGAAGTGTAAAAAGAGAAGAAGCGCAATTGGCTATTCATCAAAGAAATTTTGATAATGAAACTGATGAACTTGAAAAGAACTTAATAGCATGTGATGTTGATCAATCAAAATACGATTTAAACGTATATCAAAAAAGATTAAGACAAACTGAACAAGAACTAGAAACTTATGCAGAGATTGTAAAAGAATTAGTTCCTGATATGGATAAACTTATCGAAATGAATAAGGAAAATCCAGAAGAGGAAAGAAGATATTGGATCGCTCGTATGGGAAAACAGGCTGCAATGGATCTTATGACTATTGGAAAAATAGGTCAAGGTAATATGGACTCTATTGCAATGATGTCTCTTGGAGATCAAGAGCAAACCGTAAAAGTAGCTTTAAAATATAATGCAGTTATGAATAAAGGTATTGCCAGTTTGGAGCAAAAGGCGCTTGATGAATTGCAGTTGTCATACGATCCAACAAATGAAGTAGATTATATTGATAAATTATTAGAACATAGTGACATGATTGAAGATAAAAAAATAAATGGCGAAAGTATTTAGTGTACCGCTTAATCCAAAGCTAAGCGAACAAGATTATAATAAATTCCTAGAGTTCTTATCAGAGTATAAGGACTATATCTATGACGTGTATTTTACTTCTAGGATTCCACCATTTAATCAAGATGCTATGGGAGATGTTTTTGCTTCGACCAATGATTCACAGTATTTAGTAGAAGCTGCGTTAAACATTCAAAATAATATAGGAATTCCTATATCAGCAACATTTAATAATATTGAGGTAAGACCAGATCAACAAAACTTAGATTTGTGGATAAAAAATTATAAACCATTGTATGATGCTGGAATATATAATGTAACTTTACCACATACTCATTGGATGATGACTGGCCAAGTAAAGAAAAACTTTCCAAAGCTTTTTGTTAAAAACACAATTCTTAGGCAAGTTACTGAAGCAAGAGATGTCGCCAAACTTGCCGAGGCTGGTTTTGACTATGTAAACCTTGATAGAGTATTAATGCGCGATCATGATAGAATAAAGGAAATAGCAAAAGTAAAAGAAAAATATAATGTAAAATTATCTTTATTGGCAAATGAAGGTTGTATTGGTGGTTGTGCTGTAATGCCAGAACATTTTCAATTTAATAATACAAGGGCACAGGGCCCTCAATATTTTGCAGACCCTATTAGTAGAGTATCTTGCCCAAAATGGGATACAGAAGATATAGCAGTAAATTTAAAAACTGCAAACTTTACTCCATGGAGAGAGGATTGGCTCGAGTTATTGGATATTGGTATTGATACTATTAAAATGCACGGTAGAGAATCGGTATCAAGATTATGGGAAACTGTAGATATTATAAAAAGATTCGCTAATAAAGATGACATATTATTCGATACATTTAATGAATATTTAGAAGAAACAAATATGGAAGGCCGGCCAATAGATGGTTGGCGCAAAATTATTAAAACGTGTAAATTTGATTGTTGGGATTGTAATTTTTGTGATAAAGTGTGGAAGGCAAAGGGAAATTCAAATAATAATAAAGTGGAAAGAGTTGCACAAGCACTAATAGACTGCGTCAATACTGATATAGATATTGATATCGATGGATTGTCGAGCAAAAGAACACAAGGGCTGTTAAACATATTAGGCGGAATGTCGACACATTATTTAGAAGTTGGTGTATTGACAGGATCTACTTTTTGTGCTGCTATAAATAATAATGATATTACTGCTTATGCTGTGGATCATTTTAGAGATAACACGCAGGCTGTAACTGGTTCTGATATAAACAGTAGTAAACAAACCTTTATAGAAAATGTAAAAAAATATAAAGGAAAGAATTCAATTCATCTTTTTGATTGTGATTTTAGAAAGGTGAATTTGGATAAAATAGAAAAGATTGATTTAATGTTTTATGATGCGGATCATGATCCAAAATCAAACATTGATTCGCTTGTCTATTTTAAAGATAAATTAGCTGATGAGAGTATAATAATATTTGATGATGCTAATTTTGATGAAGTTGTAGATAGTGTGAGGGAAGGCATGAATCTTGCTAGATTAAATATTATCTATGAAAAAGTGATATTGAATGATATAGAAGATCCGGACCAATGGTGGAACGGGTTATATATTATGGTAATAAAAAAGGATTAAATTATGTTAAACTTATTAGATGGCTTAGGCTATCTATGGATGATTATATTCATCATGATTAGTGCGGGACTAGCAAAGGAACACGATCTTTTTGCCCCTGCATATGCTTATGTAAGAAATGTATTCCGTTCAAATAAGTTTGTTTTAGTAATACTGAGTGCGATAGGCGGTGTTCTACCAATCTCAGGAAGAGTTACTGTATCTGCTGGTCTGTTAGATACATTAGCTCCAAAAAGTGGACCAGGCAGAGAAAAATTAGGAATAATTGATTATTTAGCGACTCATCACTATTATATGTGGTCACCGTTAGAAAAAACAGTCATTTTGCCTATTGCTGCATTTGGTTTAACTTATACTGCATGGCTAGGAATCGTCTGGCCAATTCTCATTTCTTCTTTTCTTTTTATTGGCTGGTATGTATGGAGCCAAGTAAAAGAAGACGAAGTTGCAATTAAACCGACAAATTTTAACATGCCTTCTGTTGTGAGGAATGTGTTCCCTATGATCATAGCGATTGCAGGTTACATTAAAACATCAGATTATGTTTTATGTTTTGGTTTACTGTCATTGTATTATATTATATTGACAGCAACATGGGATATTAAAAAGTTAATTAATTATGTAAATTTTGAATTACTTTTTACAGTAGCATTTGTAATAATACTAAGCAATTATTTAAAATCTCATGAAGATAGTATTCAGACATTCGTGACTGATGCAATGTTAGATCCAACAACTTTAGTTGGAATAACGCTAATATCTTTGTTAGGATTTACGGGAAGTTTTATAATGGGTAGTAGTGGAAAATTTATTGCTTTAGCTGTACTTATGTCGCAGGTATTTGGTATAGAATATTTTCTTTGGTTTTTTGCCTTAGAATATTCTGCATATCTTTGTAGTCCTATGCATAAGTGTTTAGTTATTGGCCGTGGATATTTTAATACTCCGTTAATAATGTATTACAAAGCTTTGACCATGTGGATTATAATTTTATTGGTGTCAAGCGGCATCGCAACTTTTGCAATATAGGAGAAAAAATATGCAATATTTATTAACATTTATTATGGGGCTATTTTTGGTCTTTCCAGCATTTGCTGAAGAGGTTGAAAAAGAGGAAGAAGACGTTATTGAAGAGGTAGTAGTTGTATCAACTGGCTTACCGCAATTCGCAACTGTCGGTGAAAACAATCAACCGGTCTGGACTTTAACGAGGAAATTTCCGGCTACAAGGTCATATATTATGGTTCCAGATGGAGAAGTAATGTATGAGAAATGGTTTGATGTAAGAGATAGAAGGGACGGCCCTGCTCAAATTAGAATGAGAGATGAAATTGCTCTTGGTCTAGGTGGAAGATGGGAACTTGATCTTTATGCTCATACGGTATATGATGGACCACAATACGATCAACGATTTGAATGGCGTGGGTTTAGTTGGGAAGTAAGATATGCTTTAGCAGAATGGGGTGAATTATGGGGAAATCCAACACTTTATTTCGAGCATAAGCTAAAACAAGGTAAGCAAGGAATTGAACCAAAACTATTACTTAGTGACAGATTCGGACAGTCTAGTTATATATGGGGATTGAATTTAATTTATGAAGCAAATATAGCAGAAACTAAAGAGGAAGAAGAAAGAGAATACGCTGCAACATACAGTGTAGGTAAAGTTTTTAGTAATAAAATGACTGCTGGTATATCGACAATGTATCGATATAATGATTTTGATGGAGGTTCTACAGAACTTTATATGGGCCCAACGTTTCATTATAGATTTAATGATAGAGCACATATTAGTTTTGAGTACATGCCAAATCTTAGAGACAAAGATGGTTACAAATCAAGAAGTCATTTAATTTTTGCTTGGAGGTTTTAGTTGTTTAGATTTGATAATTTTGATGTAGTTCCGCTGTTTTCTTCTCCGTTAGGGATAACGCAAATACAAGAAGACATGACTGCACTAAATAAAATTAAATCTATTAACTATAGTATAACGAATGATTCTGGAAGTCAAATTTCAGAATCATCTCGTATATTACACGAATTCCCTATCGAAAAAAATATTATAATGAAATATTTTAATGACTATAAAAATAAGATATTTCGATATGATAATACGGAATTTAATCTTTATTCCTCATGGGCTACAAAATGTCAAAGGGGCCAAGGTTCTGACGTGCATAATCATACTAATTCTATGTTTAGTGCAGTGTATTACTTAGACACGGTAGAAGATAAAGATGGGGGATCCTTAGAATTTAACAATATTGGAATCAACCAGTCAGGCCACAATGTAGTTTCTGCAGAGATGAATTCTTTTAATAGTGATTGCTTTACAGTACAGCCAGGAAAAAACGTAATAGTGTTTTTCCCTAGTTATATTTTTCATAAAATTAATAGATATACGGGACTTGATGATAGATATTCTATTGCGATGAATTTTATGCCCAGTGGAAAAATAGGTTATGGTGACTCAAGTCTGGAGTTAAAAATCGTATAAATAATAGTAATATATTAATATTGGAGTTAACATATGGCTAAACCTAATTCTAGACAAACACTAATAGACTACTGCTTACGTGCTTTAGGTGCGCCTGTCGTTGAAATAAATGTAGATGATGATCAGGTTGAAGATAGAGTGGATGAGGCTCTTCAGTTTTATCAACATTATCATGCTGATGCTATCGAAAAGGTTTTTTTAAAGCATAAAGTAACAGCCGATGACATTACAAACGGGTATCTTACTATCCCTGATTTGGTCACGGATGTGGTTAGAGTGTTTCCATTGAGAGAAGGTATCGGAAGCGGTATGTTTGATATTCAATATCAAATGAGACTGAACGATATGCACTCTCTCGGATATATGGGATCACTTGTTGAATACGAAATGGCTCAGCAGTGGTTATCAATGCTAGATCTCTTAATAGACTCAGATGATAAACATATTAGTTGGGATAGACATAAGAATCAGCTTAGAATAGATATGGACTGGTCTTCTGAGGTTGAGGTTGACGAATATATTATCGTAGAGTGTTATAGGATTTTAGATCCTGCTACATATACAGACGTCTATAACGATTACTTTTTAAAGCGGTACCTTACGTCATTAATAAAAATGCAGTGGGGAATTAATCTTTCTAAATTTGAAGGTATGGTAATGCCTGGTGGAGTTACGTTTAACGGAAGACAAATATTAGAAGATGCAAAGGAAGAAATAGAAAAATTAAATGAAGAAGTCAGATTAAACTGGGAACAACCAGTTGACTTTTATACGGGGTAAAATATGCCACGAAGTGTATATTTCTCGCAGGCTGTAAGGTCCGAACAAAATTTATATGAAGATTTAATTATTGAATCTTTAAAGATTTTCGGTCAGGATGTATATTATATCCCAAGGACTTTAGTTTCAAGAGACAACATATTAGGTGAAGATGCTGCATCTAAATTTGATGATGCTTATCTTATAGAAGCTTATATTGAAAACACCGATGGATTTGAAGGTGCGGGCGATCTGTATCAAAAATTTGGACTTGAAATTAGAGATGAAGCTACATTTATTATTTCCAGAAGACAGTGGCAAAACCTTGTTGGTATATGGAATAATGTAGTAGAAACTAATAAGCCTCAAGAAGGCGATTTGATATTTTTACCTATGTCAAATTCTTTCTTTGAAATTTCTTTTGTCGAAGACGAGCAGCCATTTTATCAGTTATCTAACTTACCAGTATACAAAATGCAGTGTAGCTTGTTTGAATATAATGAAGAAGACTTTGAAACTGGGCTTGATGTTATTGATAGTGTCCAAGGGCAGCAATCATACCAGGTTGGTATGGATGTAACTGTTAGTGGCGGTAATCACTTTGTATTAGGAGAAACGGTAACTCAGACAATTTCAACCAATCCGGCCATTAGCGTTTATGGCGAAGTTCAGACACTAACAAAAACTTCTAACATTGCAGCTACTATTTCTTTATCTAATATTGGAGTAACAGGTAGCACGGAAGCTAAAGATTTTGTGATCTCAAACTCTTTAGGTTTGGTTGGATCCGAGTCAACAAATACTTGTTACATTGCTAAGATTAATAATGTTACGGATGCTGAAGCATTCCCAAGTGATGATCAGGCTCAGAACTATGCGTTTGAAATAGAAGCTGATGGATTCTTAGACTTTACTGAAACTAACCCGTTCGGTGATGCATCGGAGACTTATTAATGTTTGGAAATCACTTTTATCACGCAACAACAAGAAAGGCCGTAGCTTTATTTGGAACTCTGTTTAATAATATATCTGTTATTAGACACGATGGTTCTGGAAATGTACTTAATCAAATTAAAGTTCCTTTAGCTTATGGACCAAAACAAAAGTTTTTAAGTAGACTTGATTCTGTAACAGGTCAAGACGCTACTATGGCAATTAAACTGCCTAGGATGGGGTTTGAAATCACTTCTATGGATATTGATTCAACCCAAAAGTTGGCAAAAAGAAACCAAATTATAGAAAATCACGCGAGTGATTCTACTAAAAAGAAAACAATAAAGCAGCACGTTGCATATAACATTAATATGTCATTATTTGCAATGGCCAAAAATCAAGATGACGGATTGCAGATAATGGAACAAATACTTCCATATTTTCAGCCAGAATATACAGTAACAATTAAACCAGTAACTGGATTTGATTATAAGCAGGATGTTCCTATTATATTAAATGCTGTCACTATTCAAGATGATTATGAAGGTGATTATCAAACAAGACGTGCTTTGATATATCAATTTGACTTTGTAATGAAGATGAAGTATTTTGGTCCTACCGCAGATCAAGGTATCATTAAAGAAATTAATATTGATTTTAATGCAGATACCGGTGGATCTAATGTTTTAGAAAACATGGATTTTACAATATCTCCGTCAACAGCTGATGAGGACGACAACTATACAGTTAATGTAAGTATAACATAGGTATATTATGGATAAATTAGAAAAAATGCAGGCTAGCCTGAATAAGAACTTACCTGAGAAAAAAGCTAAGACTACTGAGCTTACAAAGACCCAGAAAGAGGTCAAAGATGATTATGAATTTTCCAGAAAAACATATAAGGATCTCATCGAAACAGGCGTGAGATCTCTCGACGTACTTGCGGAACTTGCAAGGGAATCAGAGCATCCAAGAGCTTTTGAGGTTTTGTCTAAAGCTATTAAAGATATCGGTGATGTAACTGATAAACTGATGGATCTACAAAAAAGTAATCGTGATCTAAACAATGAGAATAAAGGTAAGAAAGAAGTAACAAATAATAATTTATTTGTAGGTAGTACAACAGATCTACAAAGGTTGTTTGCAAAGCACGACAAAGAAAATAAAGAAAAGAAGATTATAGATGCCACGCCCGAAGAATGAACATGAAGGTTATCTAGGAAATCCTAATGTAAAAAAGGATGGAGTAGAAAGCCAATTTAGCGAAGAGCAAATAAAGGAATATCGTCAATGTATGATGGATCCTTCCTATTTCGCTACTAAATATCTAAAAGTTATTTCGTTGGATGATGGTCTTGTTCCATTTGATTTGTATCCATATCAAAAAAATATGTTTAATCACTTTAATGATAATAGATTTAGTATCGTTTTAGCTTGTAGACAGTCAGGTAAATCTATTTCAGCGGTGGCATATCTTTTATGGTATGCATGTTTTCATCCTGAAAAAACTATCGCGATACTGGCAAACAAAGGATCTACCGCAAGAGAGATGCTTGCCCGTATTACATTGATGTTAGAAAACTTACCGTTTTTTCTGCAACCAGGATGTAAAGCATTAAATAAAGGGTCTATTGAGTTTAGTAATAATTCGAAGATTATTGCCTCTGCTACTTCAGGTAGTTCTATTCGTGGTTTATCTATTAACTTATTATTCCTAGACGAGTTTGCGTTTGTTGAAAATGATGCGCAATTCTATACATCAACATATCCCGTTATATCTTCAGGTAAAGATACTAAAGTTATTATTACTTCTACTGCTAATGGTATTGGAAATGTGTTCCATAGAATATGGGAAGGTGCAACAACATATACAAATGAATATAAAGCTTTTAGAGTCGACTGGTGGGATGTGCCTGGAAGAGATGATGAATGGAAAAGGCAGACAATTGCAAATACATCAGAATTACAGTTTGACCAAGAATTTGGAAATAATTTCCATGGCCGTGGTAATACACTAATTGACGCAAGCGATTTACTTGCTCAGAAATCTTTGCGTCCTATGACGTGGAATGAAAATATTTTTATATATGAAAAGGCTATAGAAGATCATGATTACGTAATGACTGTTGATGTATCTAAAGGCCGTGGTCAAGATTATAGTACGTTTACAGTTATTGATACATCAGTAGAACCATTTAAACAAGTCTGTGTATTTAGAGATAATAATATATCACCTATGCTATTACCAGATTTGTGTTATAAGTATGCAAGATTGTATAATGATGCATATATTATTGTTGAATCTAATGATCAAGGTGCTATTGTATGTAATGGACTATATTATGACTTAGAATATGAAAATATGTTTGTAGAATCTCAGGTTAAAGCTAATGCGATTGGTGCTACAATGACCAGAAGAGTTAAAAGAATTGGATGTTCTACCTTTAAAGATTTAATATCACAGAAAAAATTACACATTGTAGATGCTAATACTATTGAAGAAATGTGTACTTTTGTAGCTAGGGGTAATTCTTTTGAGGCACAAGCACCAAATCATGATGACTTAGTTATGAATTTAGTAATGTTTTCTTGGTTTACGACAACAGATATATTCCAAGGGATGACAAATATTGATATGAAAAATATGTTATATCAAGAACAATTAAAGGCAATACACGATGATTTATTGCCATTCGGAATTATTAATGACGGTAGTAGTAAGCCTGCACAAGAAGGTGTAGGAGACGGTGAAGGTAATGTATGGTTTGAGGTGGAGCACCTTTAAAACTTTATTTATATAAATAAAACTGATTGAATATAACCGTATTATGAAAACTTATTAATAACTCAAATTGAGAGGACAAAAAAATGGCATTTCAAGTATCACCAGGCGTCCAAGTCAATGAAATTGACGCATCGGGCGTAGTACCTGCCGTATCGACCAGTATTGGTGGATTCGCTGGGTCTTTCAATTGGGGTCCAGTAGAAGAAGTTAGAACGGTTGGTTCAGAAACAGAATTAGCTAGTATCTTCGGAACACCAGATTCCAATACTTATAAGTACTTTTTAACTGCAGCATCATTCTTAAAGTATGGTAATGCTCTTAAAGTAGTACGTGCAGCCACGGGTCACAAAAACGCGACTGACGGAACTGCAAAACTTGTCAAGAATGAAGATCATTACGATTCTTTATCTCATGACGGAACTTTTATTGCAAGATATCCAGGTGTACTGGGTAACTCAATTCAAGTACAGGTATGTCCAGCTAACGCTACAGCATTTGGAGCATTTACTCACGCAGGTGAGTTTGATTCAGTTCCAGGAACTTCTAGTTCTGCTGCGGTTGGTGGACACTCAAACGACGAATTACACATTGCTATCATCGATAAGACTGGAGCATGGACTGGGACAGCTAATACTGTACTAGAAACATTCGCATACGTTTCACAAGCATCTGACGCTAAGAAAGATGACGGAACTTCAAACTACTATAAAGAAGTGATTAACAGAACTTCTAGATATGTTTGGTGGTCAGGTCATGCTTCTGGATTAACTGACGCAGGTGAATCTTTCGCTAGTCAGTCGGCTGCTACAACATATGTAACTGGAAATGCAGTAATTACTGCTAACCTAGCCGGTGGAACAGATGATAACGCGCCAACCTCAGGTGAGATTGGTACTGCATTAGACCTTTTGGGTGATGCAGAAACAGTAGATGTTAATTTGTTATTCGCATATCCTGATGCAAACGGATCAAAGGATATTGCTGATAAACTAATTAGCCTCTGTAACACAAGAAAAGATTGTATGGCTTTTGTATCGCCTCCAATCGAAGATTCAGTTGGAACCGCAACTCCTGCTGCTGACGTAAAAGGATGGGTCGACACACTCGCCTCAACTTCTTATGCGTCTGCTGATTCAGGTGCTGTATACGTTTATGATAAATATAACGACGTTTACAGATGGTTGGGTGCTTCTGGTCTTTGTGCAGGTCTTTGTGCGAATACAGACAATGTTGCTGACGCATGGTTCTCACCTGCAGGAACAACAAGAGGTCAACTATTTGGTGTAACTAAACTAGCATATAATCCTAAGAAAGCTGATAGAGACATGCTTTATAAAGCAAGAGTTAACCCTCTAGTTTCTTTCCCTGGACAAGGAACAATGTTATTTGGTGATAAGACACTATTAAGTAAGCCAAGCGCATTCGATAGAATTAACGTAAGAAGATTGTTTATCGTATTGGAAAAAGCAATTAGTACCGCTGCTAAGGGTCAATTGTTTGAATTCAATGACGAGTTCACAAGAGCTCAGTTTAGAAATCTTCTAGAGCCATTCTTAAGAGATGTTAAAGGAAGACGTGGTGTAACAGACTTTAGAGTCGTATGTGACACTACAAACAACACAGGTCAAGTAATTGACGCTAATAGATTCGTTGCTGATATCTTTATCAAGCCTTCTAGATCTATTAACTTCATCACACTTAACTTTATTGCAACAAGAACCGGAGTCGATTTCTCTGAAATCGCCGGTAGTTAATTAGGAGAAGAATAATGGCAATTTTAGGCGTAGACGATTTTAAATCTAAGCTCGTTGGAGGTGGTGCTCGTGCTAACATGTTCAAAGTAACATGTAACTTCCCATCTTATGCTCAAGGTGATGTTGAATTATCTTCTTTCATGATTAAGGGTGCTCAGTTTCCTTCATCAGTCGTAGCTCCTGTCCCTGTATTATTCAGAGGCAGACAACTACAATTAGCTGGTGATAGAACTTTTGAGCCTGTCTCATTAACAGTGATTAATGATACTGGTTTTGAAGTAAGAAACGCATTCGAAAGATGGATGAATGGTATCAGCGAACATAATAATAATACAGGTCAAAGTAATCCTACCGATTACATGGCTGATATTATTATTGAGCAGCTAAACAAGCAAGGTGAAGTAACCAAGACTTATGATATAAGAGGTTGTTTCCCAACTAATCTTTCTACAATTGAACTTTCATACGATAGTGAAAATACAATTGAGGAATTTACAGTTGAGTTACAGGTTCAATATTGGGAGTCTGGAACTACTTCTTAAAAGTAGTATAAATAATATTAGATGAGGGGAGTTGTTCTCCCCTCTGATAATATTGAGGAAATAAAATGGCAGAACTTTTTGGTTTTGAGATCAATAGAAAGGGCAGTAAACAACCTGAGCTACCTTCTTTTGTTCCAAATACAGACGAAGACGGTGTAGGCGTTATTTCTACTGGCGGTCACTTTGGCCAGTATGTAGATTTAGACGGAGACAGCGCAAAAAACGAAGTAGACCTTATTTTAAAATATAGGGACATTGCTTCGCACCCAGAATGTGATGCAGCTGTTGAAGACATTGTAAATGAAGCAATTGTAGGTGATAATAAATCAGCACCTATTGAAATTATTATGGATGAAATGGAGGATGCATCAGATCAGGTTAAGAAGGCTATTAAATCGGAATTTGAAAATATTATTTCGCTTCTGAGATTTAATAGTTATTCGCACGACATTTTTAGAAAATGGTATGTAGATGGTAGATTACCGTATCATATTATTATCGATAATAAAAACCCTAAAAAGGGTATACAAGAATTAAGATATATCGACCCTACAAAACTTAGAAAAATTAAAGAGGTCGAGAAAGATAAAGACCCAAAAACAGGCGCAGAGATAATTAAGAAGTCAGAAGAGTACTTCTTATTTCAGGACGCCAAAATGCAATCAGCTGATCAAGGATTAAAAATACATCCAGACTCTATTGCATACTGTACTTCGGGGATGTTAGACCCAAGTAGAAAAAGAATATTATCGTTCTTACATAAGGCTATTAAGCCAGTAAATCAGTTAAGAATGATGGAAGATTCTTTAGTTATTTACAGGATTAGTAGAGCTCCAGAACGAAGAATTTTTTATATTGATGTTGGTAACCTTCCTAAAGGTAAAGCAGAAGAATATCTAAAAAATATTATGGGCCAATATAGAAATAAGTTGGTTTATGACGCAAAGACTGGAGATATTAAAGATGATCGTAAACACATGTCGATGTTGGAAGATTTCTTCTTACCGCGTAGAGAAGGTGGTAGAGGTACAGAAATATCAACGTTACCGGGGGGAGAAAACCTCGGACAGATCGACGATATCATCTACTTCCAGAAAAAACTCTATAAGTCACTCAACGTTCCAGCTAACCGTTTAGAGCAGGAGTCTGGGTTTAATCTCGGTAGAAGTACTGAAATTACTAGAGATGAAGTTAAGTTTAAGAAGTTCTTAGATAGGCTGAGAAAAAGATTTAGTGATCTATTCTTACAACTACTAAAAACGCAGCTTATGCTAAAAGGTGTTATTACTAAGGACGATTGGCTTAAATGGAAAGAAGATATATATTTTGACTTTATCGAAGATAACTATTTTAGTGAATTAAAAGAAGCTGAAATTATTCGTGAAAGGTTTGAGATGCTTGCTCAAATGGATGAGTACGTTGGGAAATATGTATCTAATCAGTGGATTCGTAAGAATATCTTACGACAAAACGATGACGAGATTGCTGAAATCCAAAAACAAATTGAATCTGAAAAAGCTTCAGGCGAAATTGGAGATGAAGAAGAAGATTTTTAATCTTGAAGTCAAAAATTTTATAAATATATAACGAAGGAAACAAATAATGAGTATTGAAAATTTAATTGATAATGTTAAAAATGGCGATAATGTTGCTGCTGGTAAGCAGTTTAACTCTATTATGGCCGATAAATTAACAGCTGCTCTTGATGCAAAGAAGATTGAAATTGCTTCTACATTGCAAGACAGACAAGCCTCTAAA
>Ga0206677_10000465_pt1 | contig 38030 bp, 41 predicted proteins | sample M130m12015metaG_FD_155475 | JGI IMG/M metagenome (GOLD analysis project Ga0206677, IMG submission 155475) | Ammonia-oxidizing marine archaeal communities from Monterey Bay, California, United States - M1 30m 12015 | ecosystem: Environmental > Aquatic > Marine > Intertidal zone | place: USA...
AAAATTTTAGCCATTGAAGTTGATAAAGATAATATTGATTACCTATCAAAAAACTTTCAAGGGCCAGCAGAATTTCAATTTATTAATGATGATATATTGAAAACATCGCTAGATTTTCTTGAGGCTGATACTTTTAGGGTTGTGGGAAATCTCCCATATAATATATCTACTCAAATTATCTTGAGGTTTATTCATTGGTCAAAATACATTCAAGATATGCACTTTCTAGTCCAAAGAGAAGTTGCAGAAAAAATTACAGGAACAATCAAAACAAAAAACTGGGGAAAGCTATCGATTAAGATAGCTGCATTTTTCAATACTGAGATATTATTTGATGTGCCGCCGGAGTCTTTCGATATAAAGCCAAAAGTCATGTCTAGTTTTATAAGAATGACCCCAAAGCAGAATCTGGAATTTGATTCAAAGTTAGTTACAAACTTGTATAAAGTTATCGATCTATCATTCTCATCGAGAAGAAAGAATATTAAAAATAATCTAAAAAAACAAAATTTTGATTGGGATAATCTTGATATTGACTTCAACCTAAGACCGGAAGAACTCTCATTAAGTAATTACGTCGAACTTGCTAAAGCTTTCAAAGAATAATGGCTCATTATGTTATTGGAGATGTTCAGGGATGCTTTTCAGAGCTGGATCAGCTAACTAAAAAGATAAAGTTCAATCCAGATAAAGACAAGTTAATATTTGCAGGTGATCTTGTGAATAGAGGCACGCAATCTTTAGAGGTGATGGAGTTTTGTATGAAGCATAAAAAATCTGTTAAAGCTGTTCTTGGAAATCATGACTTTTACTTGCTTTATCTTATAGAACATAAAAAAAAGAATAAGTCACTGAGCAAGATTTTAGAGTCAAAAAATAAAATGATGTTTCATTCATGGTTAAAAGGTTTACCTCTGCTACTAGAAATAAAAATAAAAAAAACCAAGGAAACTTTTTGGATATCCCATGCAGGAATACCCTTCATTTGGGACATAAGAATGGCTAAAAAACTATCTAAAGAAATACAAGTCGGAATGCAGAAAAACTCTTTTGAGATATTAGAAAATATGTGGGGAGATACTCCCAAATTATGGAACTCAAAACTTAAAGGCCACAAAAGGTCTCGAACTATAATTAATTACTTTACAAGGATGCGATTTTTAGGCCCAGATGGCTCACTGAAATTAAAAGCAAAAAAAAATAAAGCAGATAAGAGTCATATCCCTTGGTTCGTTCAAACTAAAGAAAACTTGAAAAATAAAGAGCACATAGTCTTTGGACATTGGGCAGCTCTAGATGGAAATACTAAATTAGATAACATTATAGGTTTAGATACCGGATGTGTTTGGGGAAATAAGCTGACAGCTATAAGATTAGAGGATAAAAAACTATTTCAAGTCGAAAAAATATGAATGTATATGAAGTTGGTGGTGCTGTTCGAGACAGCCTCCTTGAAACAAAGTCAAATGATAGAGATTGGGTTGTAATTGGATCATCTCCAGAAGAAATGACTCAGCAAGGCTTCAAACCTATTGGAAAAGACTTTCCAGTCTTTTTACATCCAGAAACCAAGGAGGAGTATGCTTTAGCTAGAACTGAAAAAAAGTCTGGTCATGGATACCATGGTTTCAATTTCTATTTTGGTAAAGATGTAACTCTCGAAGAAGATCTTTCAAGAAGAGACTTTACGATAAATGCTATTGCTAAAGATTCAGAGGGCAACCTTATTGATCCACATAACGGAATTCAAGATATTCAAGATAAAGTTTTTAGACATGTTTCTGACGCATTCCTAGAGGACCCTTTAAGGGCCATTAGATTAGCAAGGTTTAAGACTTATGATCATCTCAAGGACTTCACAATCAATGCCAATACAGAAAAGCTCCTTAATAAGATTGTTGAATCTGGTGAAATTAATATACTTTCAGAAAATAGAATATGGGCTGAAACTGAAAGAGCCCTATCATCAAACAATCCAAATATTTTTTTTGAAACTCTCCTTAGGTTTGGAATGCATATATTTCATTTCAAAGGTCTAGATAAGACAAAATGCGATTCAAGCAATACTCCATCTGTTAGATGGGCAGAGCTTCAAATAAATAATAACTTTGTTCTAGGTCAAAACCTTCCCGTTCCTAATAATTATGAAAATGCAGCAAAGATTTTAGAGAAATTATCTGTGATTGAGGGTGATGCAAGCTACAAAAATATATTAATGGTTATTCAAAACATTAGGTTTGTACAAAATGAGGAGTTGATTAGGGACATTATTTTGCTTCCTAATCTTAAAAAAACTAAAAATTTGATTTTAAGGTTATTGGAAACAATAAAAGAAACTGACTTTTCAGTACTATCACAAGTTCCAAAGGAGCATATTGAAGAAGAAAAGATTAAACTACATGATCAAATTATAAAAATATCGAAATGAATAAAACAATTTTAATTACTGGAGCTGCTAAAAGGATTGGTAAAGAGATTGCTCTAACCTACTCTGAGTTGGGGTGGAATATTATTATTCATTACAACTCATCAAAAGAAGATGCTGAGAAGCTTGCAACACAAATAAATTCCAAAAATTCAAATACTGCAAAAATAGTTCAAGCTAATTTAGATATAGATACCGACGTTACTAGACTTGTTAATGAAAGTAAGGAGCTTTTTGATACCATAGACATTCTTGTTAACAATGCATCAGCCTTTTACCCGACACCAATAGATGATATATCGAATGATGACTGGGAAAAGTTAATAGGATCCAATCTAAAGGGACCTCTTTTTTTAATTCAGGGACTTAAAGACAGGTTAAAAGAATCTAAGGGCTCCATAATAAACATTACAGATACTAATTTGAGCAAAGGTGTTGCAAATTTCTCTATATACACCTCTGCTAAAGGTGGCTTAGAATCTATTACAAAGGGCTTGGCAAGAGAGTTAGCTCCTGAGATTACTGTTAATGCAATTGCTCCGGGCGCTATGCTTGAGCCACCTGATGTTGAGTGGACTCCAGAGCATAAAGAGAAAGTTGTTTCAAATATACCTTTGAAAAGAATGGGCTCTGAAAAGGATATTGCTCAGGCTGTTAAATTTGTTGCCGATGCAAAATATATAACAGGACAAATTATAAAAGTTGATGGAGGGAGGTCGCTGTAATGACTACTGATGCACAAAAATATGAACAAATTTTTTCTGGAACTAAAGAAGTTGCTGAAAATTTAAAAATAGAAATTTCTAATCTACAACCCTGGATTGATGCTCATGTTCCTGGAGCCGGGCCAATTAAAACGATTGAACAATTTAAGGGCGGTCAATCAAATCCTACATATAAAATTATTACCGAAGGAAAAAATCTTGTTTTAAGAAGAAAGCCACCAGGCAAGTTATTGCCTTCGGCACATGCAGTAGATAGAGAATATAAAGTTATTACTGCTTTATATGAAACTGATGTCCCTGTCCCAAAAACATATGGTTTATGTACGGATGAAGATGTTGCCGGGACCGCATTTTTTGTAATGGACTGTCTAGATGGAGATATATATTGGGACCCAATGCTGCCCTCCCTATCCAAAGATCAGCGTATCAAAGTTTATCAAAACAAAAATAAAACACTCGCAGCTCTCCACAGTGTTGACTACAAAAAAGTTGGTCTAGAAGACTATGGCAAGCCTGGAAATTATGTAGCAAGACAAGTATCTAGATGGTCAAAACAGTATATAGCCTCTGAAACTGACAATATTGAAGCTATGAATAACTTGATTGAGTGGCTACCAAATAATATCCCTGATGACGACGAAACTTCAATTGTTCATGGTGACTACCGCTTGGATAATATGATCATGAAGAATCAAGAAGTTATCGGAGTTTTAGACTGGGAATTATCTACCCTAGGTCATCCCGTAGCAGATTTTAGCTATCATTGTTTAACTTGGAGGACCGAGCCACTCTACTATGATTATGCAAAGCTTAAAGAGCTAGGCGTTCCTAATGAAATGGAATATCGTGATATGTACTCAGAGGCTACTGGCAAAGACATGTCGGCTAATTGGGAGTTCTACATGGCATTTAATATCTTTAAAGTTGCAGCTATCTGTCAAGGAATTTTAGGAAGAGTAAGAGATGGAACTGCTGCTAGTAAGCATGCCGAAGACAGAGGAATGAAAGTTTATCCCCTATCAGATGGGGCTTGGTCTATAGTTGAAAAGCACTTTAAATAAAAACCAAGTAGCCCAACTTTAAATTTTAAAGTAATTCCTTAAGGGGCTCTGAGACAAATGAATATTTTTCAATCTCATCACTTTCAAAGAGTATTTCTTCGTCACCTATTTGAAGAACAATATCAATATCAAGTGTTCTTGCACTGAATTTTGGTGCGTCCCTATTTCTTCCCGATTCATCTTCAATTTCTTTTAATTTTTTGTTTAGCCCCTCAAAGGATAGACTGGATTCTCCAGCAACAACTAAATTTAGAAAATCGTCTCCTTCAAAACCTTCAGCCTTAGTCTGATGAACTGACGAGTATTCGCTGTTATCTAATATTTTTTGGAGTTTTTCTATGGCAAGAATAATATTTGCTTCTGCATTTATATTACTTCCTATAGAAAGATAGAACTTCATTATCTGTGAATAACCAAGCCAACATCTTTGGCACCTCTAAGAGCTCCTGGTTTAGATACTCTTAGCTTAATAGATTCGACCTTGTATTTATCTTTTACAAGAGCAGCTATTCCTTCAGCAAGAGACTCTTGGAGCTGAAAAGAAGATTCTTCAACAAACTTTATTACTCCCTTACAAATGGCTTTATAGTCGATGGTGCTTTCTATGGAGTCAGTTGCAGCAGCTTTTTTACAATCAAAGGGGAATTCCATATCAATAGAAACTTCTTGTTTAACTTTTCTTTCCCAGTCAAAAATTCCAATAATAGTTTTGACCCGTAAATCTTTTATATAAATGATATCTTTCATTTTGATAGCTCGCTTAGTGGCCACCTAGCTCTAACTGATGATCCGTTAACTTGGATTTTATCAGAAGATCTTAAAGATCCAACAAAAGCAATCATTGCAGCATTATCTCCGCAATATTTTAATGAAGGATAGTAAACTCTTATATTCAATACACTTTCTAATTCTTTAATCGCTTCTCTAAGAGCCTTATTAGCTGCCACGCCTCCAGCGATAATAACATTTGATCTTCCAGATAGTTCTACAGATTTTTTTATTTTTTTTGTTAAAACATCTATTACAGCCTGTTGAAACGAGGCAGCAATATCAGCTTTAATTTGATCTGTAATATTTTCTATATCTCTAACTGTATATAAAACAGATGTTTTGAGGCCACTAAAACTAAGGTCAAGATTATCGCTATGAATCATAGGTCTAGGAAAGTCATAAGATTTAGGATTTCCTTTTAGTGCTAATTTTTCTATATGAGGGCCGCCTGGATAAGGCAAGCCAAGCAATTTACCAACCTTATCAAAAGCCTCACCAACTGCATCATCTTGAGATTGGCCTAGTATCTGATAATCGCCTCTATCTTTGACATCTACAATCATGCTGTGGCCACCGCTCACCAATAGACTAATATAGGGAGTAGTTATCTCAGGAAATTCCATGACAGGAGACATTAAATGACCTTCTAAATGATTTATAGGAATAAGTGGAATATTAAGAGCGCTTGAAATACCTTGTGCGAAGCTTTCTCCTATCAATAAAGCGCCCAATAATCCTGGACCTGAGGTATATGCAACTTGATCAATAGACTTTAAATCAACATCCTTAATTGCTTCTTTTAAAACAGATATTATCTTAACGCAATGATCTCTTGATGCTAGTTCTGGTACAACACCTCCATACTCAGCATGCATTTTAATTTGACTAAAGACAGATTCGCCAATAATGCCTTGCTCAGAATCATATACAGCTATTGCCGTCTCGTCACATGATGTTTCTATTCCTAAAGTTTTCATAAAAATGTTTTGCAAAAATTGTAATTACAGCCTACACTACGCGACTAATTATGCCTTCAATTATAATAAAAGAAACAGAACATTTTGACATTGGTCTAAGAAAGTTCAAACGTGCCTGCGAAAAAGCAGCGATTGTTCCTGAAATAAGAGCAAGAGAATTTTACGAAAAACCAACTGAAAAAAGAAAACGCTTAATGGCAGCTGCTGTTAAACGTGCAAGGAAATCTAACAGAAAGTATTCTTTCCCAAGACAAAGATCATACAGATAGCCTTGTCCCTTCTTTCAGAAATTCAGTCAGACCTCAAACAAGCAATGCTTGATAAAGACGATTTAACTCGTGATACATTGCGTATGTTCAAATCTGAGGTTCAAAAATTTGAAATAGATAATAAAGATACTGCCAGTGATGCTCAGGCTTTGCAAATTATCAACAAGATGATTAAACAAAGAAAAGATTCAATAGCTCAATTCACTGATGGAGGAAGAGCTGACCTTGCTGAAAAAGAGCAGTTGGAGGTTGACGTCCTTTCAAAATACAAACCGACACAACTTAGTGATGAAGAAATTACCACCAAGGTTAACGCAGCAATTGCTGATTCTGGTGCTGCATCTATGCAAGACATAGGCAAAGTAATGGGAATTCTTAAAACATCTATTGCAGCCGGTACGGCAGATATGGGTGTTGTAAGTAAAATTGTTAAAGAGCAATTAAGCTAAATACTTAAAAGGGTCTTCGCACTCTTTAGGAAGAAAATATGCAAAGAAACAACGACAGAAAGCCTAATGAGCTAAGAGAGATATCAATTGAACCTAATATTAATGTCCATGCTGAGGGATCAGTCCTTGTATCATTCGGAAATACTAAAGTAATCTGTACTGCATCCATAGATACAAACGTTCCAAGATGGATGAGAGGTAGCGATGAAGGCTGGGTAACTGCTGAATATGGAATGCTTCCAAGATCAACCAATGAAAGAATGGGTAGAGAAGCTGCTAGAGGAAAACAAAGTGGAAGAACGCAAGAAATTCAAAGACTTATAGGAAGATCTTTAAGGCAAGCTGTTAACCTAAAATATATCAAAGGTAAAACCATCAATGTTGACTGTGATGTTATCCAAGCAGATGGCGGCACTAGGACAGCTTCAATTACTGGTGGATGTGTAGCATTATTTCTTGCTCTGAAGAACCATCATGATGATCATAGAGCTATAAGAACACATGTAGCTGCAGTTTCACTTGGAATACTTGACGGGCAAGTTGCGCTCGACTTGGACTATAAAGAAGACAGCAGTGCTGAGGTTGATCTAAATCTTGTCATGACTGATAGCTCAGAGATAATTGAAATACAAGGAACTGGTGAAGAAGCTCCGTTCAACAGAGAGCAACTTGATGGTATGCTTGATGTTGGAAGCGCAGCAATTGCCGACATTATCCAAAAACAAAAGGCCTGTTTAAAATAAGTGAAAGATTATCAAAAAATATTTTTAAATCTAGCATTAGATGTAAAAGCATTAGAATTTGGAAACTTTACTCTTAAATCAGGCAGGACTAGCCCCTATTTTTTTAATGCAGCAAAAATGTTGTCAGGAAACCTATCAGAGTTAGCCAATTGCTATGTTGAAGCCATTCATGAGACTGAAATAGATTTTGACAGTATCTATGGGCCTGCATATAAAGGTATATTTCTTGGATCAATGGTGGCTTTAATTCTAAGTCAACAAGGAAAACATTACCCTCTTTCATTCGATAGAAAAGAAATAAAAGATCATGGTGAAGGTGGAAATATTATTGGCAATAATCCAAATGGAAATGTAATGATAATTGATGATGTCCTATCTGCAGGAACCGCTGCAAGACAATCTATTGAATTAATAAAAAATATAGGCGCAGTGCCAAAGGTTTTTGTTGTAGGCTTGGATAGGCAAGAGAAAGGGTCATCAGAAGAATCTGCTTCATCTGAGCTACAAAATGATTTTGGTATCATTGTAAAATCTATAGTTAATCTTGATACGCTAATATCCTTCACAAAGAATGATCCAAGCTATGTCCAACATCTGGATAGCCTAATGGCGTATAGAGAAAAATGGGGAACTTAAATGTTTTCTGGAATTGTTGCAGTTAAAAGCAAGGTCTCAAAAATAAAAAAATATGATGACTACTTGTCATTAGAAATTTCAACACCCAAAGGTTTTGATAAAAGCCTAAAAAGAGGTGCAAGTATATCTGTAAATGGTGTTTGTTTAACTTCGAAAGATAATGGCTCTAAATCATTAAAATTTGATTTGATTGAAGAAACCATTGCTAGAACAAGTTTTAAGCATATAAAGAAAGGAGACATAGTTAATCTTGAAAGATCTATAAAGGCCTCTACTGAGATTGGAGGGCACTTAATGTCAGGACATGTGCACTTTACTGCCAAAGTTAAAAAAATTATAGATAAAAAAAATACTAGAGATATGCAGATTTCATTAGCAAAAAAATACTCAGATTACGTTATGGAAAAGGGTTATATAGGTATTAATGGGTGTAGTCTAACTATTGGGAAAGTAAATACAAACGGATTCAATATTCATTTAATTCCTGAGACCCTAGACATAACAAATTTAGGGCAACTGTCCAAAGGTGATCTTGTGAATATAGAAATTGATCAAAATACGATAACGGTTGTTAATACTGTAAAGAAAACTTTAGCTACTAAGATATCTAGCTAGCACTGCCATTCTTATTGCTACACCATTAGCAACTTGATTCCTTATCACTGAGTTGTCAGACTGATAAACGCTTTCAGATATTTCAATATAGTTCACTGGTCCAGGATGCATAACAATAACGTCCCCTCTGGCCTGCTCCACTCTTTCAGAGGTTAATTCATAAGCATGTTTATAATCATCTAGATCTAGATTTAACTCTTCTTCAAACCTCTCATATTGAATCCTCAAAGTAATAATTACATCAGCATCTTGAACGGCTAAATCCAAATCTGGTTCATATTTCCCCAAGGCAGGATCTAGGTATTTAGAGCACATGCTTGGGTGACCGCAGAAAGTTAATGAGTTAAAAGAAAAATTAGATATACCTTCAACAAACGATGAGGTGACACGAGAATGATCAAGATCCCCAACAATAACAATATTTAAATCATCTATTGATCCTTTGTTATCAATAATTGTCATCAAATCTATTAATGCTTGAGTTGGGTGAGATATTGAACCCTCTCCGCCATTAACAAAAATCATTTCAGGCATATATTCATTAAGTTCACGAATAACCGACTCAGGATGTCTAAGAACACACAGATCTACACCCATAAGACCAAGAGCATCAATTGTTTCGTAAATTGATTCTCCTTTTTCAATTGAGGAGCTAGATGCATCAAAACCAATTACGCTACACCCCAGGTTCTTTGCGGCAATCTCAAATGAAGATTTGGTTCTTGTGCTTGGCTCACAAAAAACATTTGCGACTGTTTTGTCAGGAAATAGATTCTCTTTTTTAAAAGAGCCATCGTCATTTTTAAAATTTTTAGCGAATTCTATAAGATCAAGTATCTCTTGTTTGGATAGATCATTTATTGATAAAAGGCTTTTACTCATTTAGTTCAACCACCGCATCCATTTCAACATTTACTCCAAGCGGAAGAGATGAAACTTCAACTGTTGCTCTTGCAGGGTAAGGCGCTTGAAAGTGACTCTCCATAGCGCTATTAACAATAGAAAAGTCATTCATATCCGTGATGTAAATGGTTAGTTTAACAATATTTGATAGAGTAGCATTTGCTGCTTCACATATTGCTGCAAGGTTATTAATGACCTGCTCAGCTTGCTCTTCAATTGAGGAATTCATTAAATCCCCAGTAGATGGATTTAGTGCAATTTGGCCGGACACAAATAGAAAACCACCTGATTTAACAGCTTGTGAGTATGGTCCAATAGCCTTTGGAGCATTTTCAGTAAAAATTATTTCTTTAGGCATTAAACTTCTCCATTAAATATTGAGGTTCTCAAAAAGTGAATTGTACATAATAAAATCTACTTAAGTTCTATTATTTATCATTTATGTCTCTTACACAGCTAGAAGTAAATTTTTTAGATCTTACCTTAGACATAATCTTTTTAAGATCATCAAGACTTTCGATATTTGCTTCCAAAGAGAATTCAGAAAATTTTTGATCAACTGCTTTGGTGTTTACTTGTTCTATATTCATCCCAGCCTTAGCAAATATAGAAACAATGTCTGATAAAACTCCTACCTTGTTTTCTGTTGTAATTTTAAGTAATACCAAATATAGATGCGCTTTCCTTGATGCCTCCCAGTAGGCAGAAAAATATCTAGGGTCTTTATTGATATAAGGTGCAACCTGTTTACATCTTTTGTGATGAACCACTATTCCTCTTTCAGTATCAGAGTGAGCAATGACAGGATCTCCTTGAATTGGATGACAGCATTTTGCAAATACAACTGACACACCTTCAATATGATTATCTACTATTGCAACTGATTTATGTTCAGTGCTTGCAGCTTCCTTCCTGATCTGCAATCCTGAATAAAAACGTTCAGCGACAATGTTACCTGTTCTTTTGCCCGATCCAAGATCAGATAATAATTTATTTAAAGTTGTTACTCCAATCGAATCTAAAATTTTCTTTAAAGTACTTCCTCTATAATCCTCAAGAGATTTTCCTGACCTTTTTAACTCAGATTCCAGCATTAATTTACCAGCCTTTCTGGCAGAAGAATTTTTTTGATTCCTTAGCCTTGAGCGAATACCACTTCTTGCTTTACTTGTTACAACAAAATTAAGCCATGCAGGATCTGCATCTACCGGGTAATCTGATGTAATAATCTCTACTGTTTGCCCGCTTTCAAGTTCAACGTTTAATGGCGCCTCTCTTTTATTAACTTTGCATCCAACAATGCTATTTCCAAGACCAGTATGAACTTCATATGCAAAATCTATCGGGGTTGCACCAGTTTTTATAGCGTATACATGACCTTTAGGGGAAAATAAATATACTTCATTTGGCTCTAGGTCTTTTTTGATTGCCTCGGTAAACTCAATAGAGCTAGTAGATTTTTTTTGGAGATCAATCAAACCTGAAAGCCACTTACTTGCTCTTAATTCTGGACCTCTAGCTCCATCGTTAGTTTTATAACTCCAGTGTGCTGCTATCCCCATATTTGCAGTCGCCCACATGCTTCTTGTTTGAATCTGTACCTCAATTGGAAAAGCATTTAAAGCCAATAAACTTGTGTGGAGAGCCTGATAGCCATTAATTTTCGGAATAGCTATATAGTCCTTAAATTTATTTTCAATTGGGGAAAAGTAGTTATGAATGATGCCTAGAGCTCTGTAACAATCATCGACACTATCAACAAGTATTCTAAATCCATAAACATCTAAAATCTCTGAAAAGGGTTTATGTTTTTTTTTGATTTTATTATAAATGCTGTAAAGAGTTTTCTCTCTTCCCTTAACAGCAGCATTTTCAATATCATTTGATTTGAGATGACTTTTGAGTTCTTTTCTGATTTTTTCAACTATTTTTTTTCTTCCACCGCTTGAGCTATCTATTGCACTCTCCAGCATTTGTGCTCGCATCGGATGAATACACTTAAAAGACAAATCCTCTAACTCTGCTCTTAAATCCTGCATCCCAATTCGTAAGGCCAAAGGCCCATAAACCTCTAAAGTCTCTTTAGCCTTTTGAATTTGTTTAAACCTTGGCATATGGTCTATTGTTCTCATGTTATGAAGGCGATCACATAATTTAACCAATATAACTCTTACGTCATTGGCCATAGCTAAAGCCATTTTTTGCAGATTGTTTGCATTTCGCTCTGCCTTGTTTTGCATGTCCAATTTTCCTAATTTGCTGACACCGTCAACAATATTGGCAACATCTTCACCAAAATGCTTAGATAAATTATTCTTACCAATATTGCAGTCTTCTAGAACGTCATGTAATAAAGCTGCGCATATTGAGTCAGGTCCAACCTTAAGACTCATCATTATCTTAGATACTGCTAAAGGGTGAGAGATATAATCTGTGCCATCTTTTCTCTTTTGGCCTTGATGGGCATAAAATGCGAATGTATAAGCTTTTTGGATTTTTTTAATATCTTTGTATGAAAGATAGGATTTGGCTTCTTTAAACATAGATACAGGAAGTTTTATAACCTCTGTATCAGAAAAATTTATTAATGCGTTGTTAGGTAGAGCTGTCTCAGTCAAATTAGCCCTCCAAATTATTTAACCAGTTGTTTCTGCTTCTTCATTTCCTGGTGCTGAAAACTCATCAAGCAATAAATCTTCTTCTAGAGTTCTATCTAGAGTCTCTTTATCTAAAAGCCCAGCCTCTATTTCTCTTAATGCAACAAGAGTTGGCTTATCATTATCCCATTCGACAAGGGGATCTCTGCTTGTAGTTGCAAGTTGACGAGCTCTTTTTGACGCCATGATTATCAAATCAAACCTACTTGGTATTATTTCTAAACAATCTTCTACTGTAATTCTAGCCATATAATTTCTCCTGGGTCGTGTATTCTAAATCTTATTTGATCATTAAGACAGCAAATCTTGTAAGATCTTTGCACTTTTTTTATCGTCTAACCCATCACAATCGTCATCATATATTATAGATATAAGGTTGTTTAATGCATCCTCAAAATTATCATTAAGTACCCTATAATCAAAATCTTTAGCAAATACTAACTCGTTCTTTGCATTTTCGATCCTTCTTTTAATTACCTCATCAGAGTCTAACCCTCTAATATTTAATCTATTCTGAAGCTCCTTTATGCTTGGGGGGATAATAAAGATTGAGGTGCTATTAATACCTGCATCTTTTATTTGCTGAAACCCTTGAACATCAATATCAAGAATAATGTTAATGCCTTTGTCAATTCTCTCATTAATGTGCGACCTCAGAGTACCGTATTGATATTGATAATGAACGGTTGCATATTCTAGAAACTCATCCTTTGATTTTAGGGAATTAAACTCCTCATCAGAAATAAAGAAATAGTCTTTAGCATTTTCTTCGCCTGACCTTGGCTGTCTTGTAGTTGCAGAAATTGAAAGCTCAATATTCTTATTAGAGTCTATGATAGCTTTAATTAAAGAAGACTTCCCTGCGCCTGACGGTGCGGAAATTACAATTAATTTTCCTTTGAGATTACTCAATATTCTGTGCCTGTTCCCGCATTTCTTCTACTGAAAGCTTCATATCTAGAGCCACTTTTTTATATAGTGGTTCATCAAGTTTTACTGACAATGTGCTTGTTTCTCTAAAAAGTTCTTGGAGAATAAAATCAATTTTTTTACCGCTAGCCTTCTTTGAAGTTAGCTCTTCTTTTAATGACTTAGAGTGAAAATTTATTCTTTCAATTTCTTCAGCAACGTCATGTTTCAAAACAAGCAAAGCCACTTCCTGTTCAAGTCGATTTTTATCAAGAGTTATGGAGAGGTTAAGAATCTTATTATTTAAATTATCATATCTCTTCTTTGTGAGCTTGCGATTAGCCGTCAAGATTTTTAGGGCATTTTTTTCAATATTATTTATCTTTTGAAGAAATAATTTTTCAATTTTAGCTCCCTCTGAAAGCCTATCTTCAAGAAGCTTGACCAGAGATTCCATAAAAACCTTTTTGACTATACTCGGTTTGATGTTTGTTTTTTGCTCAACACCGATAATACCAGGCATGTCTTTAATATCTTTAAAACTAACGTTATCAGATTTAATTTGCTTAATACCTTTTATTGTTTTCAATAAATTTTTTAGAGATAAGCTATTTACAATATATTTAGATTCAGTTGGAAATTTTAATTTAAATCTTATATCAACACTTCCGCGCTTCATTTTTTTTGATGCAAGATCTCTTACAAATATATCAAGCTCACTATTTAAGTCATTAGGTCTTGTAGAGATTTCTAGAAATCTATGGTTTACAGTCTTAATTTCACAATAAACCTCAACCTTCTTATCTAAGTATCTTGAAGATCCAAACCCTGTCATGCTTTTTGTCATAGTTTATTGTATTTCCCTTAGATATTTTGTTCTAGGCTTTTTCATTAAATGAAAATCCCAATTCCTTCAATTTTTTATTTGAAATACATCTTTTTGAAACATCTAATTTTATATCTTCTGAACAATGAACAATATTATTTTTGATAGTTAAATGCGGCTCATTAATCATAAAATTTACTATTTTGGCTGCGCTATTTCTATTAAGTCTATTAAAACTTAGCCTGTTACTGGTTTCTGAATAAAGGCCTGAGAATCTTAAAATAGTTAATTTAACCTCATAAAAATCTCGGAGATTTTGTTCATAATTTTTTATTATCCTGCCCCTAAAATCATCTGGCTTTGGATCTAGATCTTCTGTTAAGTCGCCTATTTGATCTGACCCAAATACACGAGTTGATGATATAGCAATGATATTTTTAAACGTAATAGACTTTAATGCGCGATGGATATTTTTTATAGAAGTTAAAAAGCCATCCTTATATCCATTTTCTGACATTTCACTTGGTTTAGGTATCAAAATTATAGAATCAAAATCAATGCCCTTTATAGGAAATGGCTCAGATGATAGCCAATCCCAAGAATAGTGACATACATTCATTTCTCTAACAGGAACCCTGCTAATGGCATAAAAATCAATATCTTTTCTGGAGCAATTTAGTAATCTACGTCCAATATCTCCATAGCCTATTATTAGGATCTTCTTATTCACAGTTTAATTTAACATATGATCCAGGATTAAAACCCTGGATCATAAGAGATTGAAAGTACTTTATATACTTAATAGAGGTGCTATGACCAAGCTTACAATAGCCATAACATTTATTAATATGTTCATTGCAGGTCCGGATGTATCCTTGAAAGGATCTCCAACCGTATCACCAACAACAACAGCAGCATGAGTTTCAGAACCTTTGCCGCCTAAATTTCCTTTTTCAACATATTTTTTAGCGTTATCCCATGCTCCACCAGCATTAGCCATCATCAATGCCAAAGATACACAGCCCAGTAATCCACCGGCTAGCATTCCACCAAGAGCCTCAGCACCCAGACCAAAGCCAACTAAGGCAGGCATGCCTACGGCTATAACACCAGGTAACATCATTTTTTTCAACGATGCTTGAGTTGCTATTTCAACACATTTTTCAGAGTCAGGATCAGCTGTTCCTTCCATTAAACCGCTAATTTCTTTAAATTGTCTTCTGATTTCATTGATCATTTCAAAAGCAGCATCGCCAACAGCTTTCATAGTTATAGATGCAATTGCAAATGGAATACAACCACCAATAAACATCCCAACTAAAACAATTGGTTTAGTAAGTGCTAAAGAAAACTCTGGGTTATTTAATGAAACAACTGCAGAGAAAGCTGAGATTATTGCAAGCGCAGCCAAAGCAGCAGCCCCAATAGCAAAGCCTTTTCCAATAGCAGCAGTAGTATTGCCAAGTTCATCTAATGAGTCAGTAATATCTCTGACCTCTTTACCCATTCCAGACATTTCTGCAATTCCACCAGCATTATCTGCAACAGGACCATATGCATCAATTGCCATAGTGATACCAACTGTAGAAAGCATCCCAACAGCTGCAATACCAACACCATAAACACCTGAAAGCCCTGTAGAAACAAAAATTATTGAAGCAAGAATTATAATTGGTATTACAACAGACTCCATTCCTACGGCTAAACCAGATATCATCACTGTAGCTGAGCCAGTCTCTCCTGACTCTGCAATACTTCTGACTGGCTTCCTTTCAGAATCAGTATAGTATTCGGTTATTAACCCAATCATTACTCCGCCAACTGCACCAGCTATTACGCACCACCATACAGCAGCAGACACTCCAGGAAGAGCATCAATTAAAAGCCAAGCAAAACCTACAAATATCACTGGCGCAAGCATAGTACCTGATCTTAATGCGCTAGCAGGGGCTTTTGCTGATTGAAGTTTTACAATAATAATTCCCATGATAGAAGCCACCAATCCAACAGAAGCAAGTAACAAAGGAAGAACCATCATATCTTGTGAACCCAATGTATATGCAATAGCAATAGAAGCAATCATCGAACCACAATATGATTCAAAAATGTCTGAGCCCATTCCAGCAACATCACCTACGTTATCTCCAACGTTGTCAGCTATGACACCAGGGTTTCTTGGATCATCCTCAGGTATTCCGGCTTCAATTTTACCAACTAAGTCAGCGCCGACATCAGCACTTTTTGTAAAAATACCACCACCAACTCTAGAAAATAAGGCAACAACAGATGCGCCCATTCCAAAACCTTCTAATGCGTGCACATGCCCATCACTAAAGAAATAATATAAGCCTCCAAGTCCAATTAAACCAAGAGATGCAACACAAAGTCCCATTACTGAGCCGCCATAGAAAGAGACTGATAAGGCTGCAGGCGCTCCATCTTGTTGAGCAGCAGTTGCTGTTCTAACATTTGCTTTAGTAGCAGCATACATGCCTATGAATCCAGCTAATGAGGAAGCTGCTGCACCAGTGATAACAGCGATTGCAGAATGCACTCCCAAAGCTAAATAAACTAATATAACCAATACAGCAATGAAAACTAATAGATATTTATATTCAGTTTTCATAAAAGCTAATGCGCCATTATGGATTTGATCGCCAATTTTTTTTACTTTATCTTGGCCATCTGGATACTTCATTACTAGCCTATAAACTATAAGTGCGGCTAACATGCCAGCTAAGCCTAGTAATGGTGGAATTAATAAAACATTCATTTGGAACCCCTTTTTTTAAAGAGGCATTCTATCAAATTATTATAAAAAAGACGTATTTAAGTGTTATTTATTGTAAATATTTTTATCTAAAAGGTCTTCGGAATTTGCAACGATGCAGGCAACTGCAGCATCGCCTGTAACATTTACAGATGTTCTTAGCATATCTAAGATTCTATCTACTGCTAATATGATTCCTATTGCTTCCAAAGGAAGGCCAAATTGCTGCAATATTATTACCAATGTTATGGTCCCGGCTGATGGAACAGCAGCGGTTCCAATTGAGGTAACGACTGCCAAAATAACAACCTGAACATATTGAATAAGTGATAAATCAATGCCTGACATTTGTGCAATAAACACCGTAGCCATGCCTTGCATAATTGCAGTTCCATCCATGTTGATAGTTGCTCCAACTGGAATAACAAATGATGCAACATTTTTATTAACACCTAGGTTATCCTGAACTGTTTTTAAAGTAACAGGTATGGTTGCTGCGCTAGATGATGTTGAAAAAGCAAAGATAGCAACCTCTCTCATCTTTCTATAGAAAGTTGCTAGACTAAGATTAGTAAATATCTTTAATATTAAGGAATAGGTAACAAAAGCATGAATAATTAGTACAATTATAAGTAAAGCTACGTATTTAAAAGCTTCTTGAAAAATATCAAGCCCATCCGCAATCACGAACTTCCCAATTAAACAGAATACACCAATTGGAGCAAATGAAATTATCATTATCACAAGCTGCATAAATACAGTGTTTAGTTTTTCAAAGGACTCGCTAAAATTATTAGTTAAATGATTTGTTTTGTTTAATGCTAGTCCAAATAAAATACTAAAAAATACAACAGCAAGCATCTGATTATTTGCCATAGCCTCAATAATATTTGATGGGAAAATATCCAGAACTGTCTCATAGATACCTTGGCCTTGAGGGAGTTTATCTGGCGGAGCAATATTAGAAGAGTATCCTGACCCCGGCTTAAAAATTGATCCTATAATTAAAGACAGAGAAACCGCGATTGCAGTAGTTGATAAATAAAGTGTTATTGTCTTAAAGGTTATATTCCCTAGGCTCGTCATATTTGTTAATGATGAAATTCCAGAAACAAGTGAAAAGAAAACCAAGGGAACAATTAGAAGCTTTAATAGATTAACAAATATAGAGCTGCCTAAATTAAATATATAGATTTCTACAAATTGTTTAATTGCATATGGAAAAAAATTTGAGTAATAAAGAGCTGCTCCAACAATAAAGCCAATAAACATTCCAAGAAGAATATTTCTTGTTAAGTTCTTTGGAGCATCTATCATTAGATTTCTATCATATCAAAATCTTCCTTGCCAACGCCACACTCAGGACAAAGCCAGTCTTCTGGCACGTCATCCCATGCTGTTCCAGGCTCAATTCCATCATCCGGCCATCCCAATTCCTCATCGTAAATCAAGCCACACACTATGCATTCCCACTTTTTAAATTCCATAATTTGTTAAATGTTATAAATATTAATAAAAAACTTGCGAGTATAATATCAGAATTATAAATCATGACTATGCAGCCTAAACAAATTTCATCCTGGGAATCATTTGATGCTATCCACAAATATGTCGAGAATGAGTATGTTAAATCTTGGCTTCTTGAAAGTGGCCCCATTACTAAAAGAATAGGCCTGCAAAGAAAGTTCAAACTTGAATTATTGAGTGACAGTATTGCAGATGTTGAAAATCAAGATCAGGAATTTCTTGGCTCAAAGTCTAAAGAGTTTAAAGTAAGAGAAGTTATTCTTCATGGAGACGACACACCTATAGTTTTTGCTAGAACTATAATTCCTGTTCTAACCATTGAAGATGGATTGGATGAATTAGGCAGATTGGGGTCAAAGCCTCTTGGTGATATCTTGTTTGAAAAAAAAATATTTCAGAAAAAAGATTCTGTATATGCGTCATTTGAATATAAACAAAACAGTTTTTGGGGAAGAAAAATAAAATATTTAGTTAATGAGCAACCCTTCTCAGTCATGGAAATATTTCTATTTAAGAATGAAATCTAAAATACTAAGCTATATCAAGTTGGCAAGACTTGATAAACCAATTGGGATTTATCTTTTATTATGGCCTGCATTGCTTGGTCTTTTGCTTGCTTCAATTACTGAAGGGTATGTTGATTATGAAAATATACTTATTGTTATTATTGGTTCGATCTTAGTAAGGTCATGCGGCTGTGTAATTAATGATATTAGCGATCATGATTTTGATAAGTTAGTACAACGGACAAAAGATAGACCGCTTGCATCTGGAGAAATTTCGATTAAGAGTGCGTGGATCTTATTTATTTTTTTATCCATAGCTTCATTAAGCTTATTATTAATAACACCCCCGCTCACTTTGAAGCTTGGGTTATTTTTTGCTGTGTTAATTATTTTTTACCCATTAGCTAAAAGATTTTTAAAAGCCCCTCAGCTAATTCTTGGTATAACATTTGGCTCCAGTGCATTAATTTCTTATTCTCTTCAATCCGCAATTTTTACTCCATCTATTCTTATTTTATATGTTGGACTTATTGCATGGATAGTAAGTTTTGATACTTTATATGCCCTTGAGGATATTAATGATGATAGGAAAATTGGTATTAATTCTACCCCTCTTTTGTGGGGCGACAATGCTGTAAAAATTGCAAACCTTCTACATACATTTTTTTTATTATCTCTTTTAATTATTTCATTCGTGAATTCATTTTCTATATTTTTCTATTTAATAATTTTTATTATGCTTGTGCTTTTTTATTTTCAAAACCAAATAGCCAGACAAGAAAAATTTTTAGAAGCATTTAAATTTAATAATTATGTTGGGATGATTGCAACCTTAGGCCTCTCCATAGAAGTATTCTTAATATAAAAATGTCAATCAATAGCAAGTTCTTAAATAGAATTTCTGATATTTCAAAAATTGATTTTGAAAATAATTTAAATGGATACAGCTCTCCCTTTATGTCATATGAGTTCTTAAGTTCTCTTGAGGAAAGTGGCTCTGTTGGAGTTTCAAATGGTTGGCAGCCTTTTCATTTCTCTTCTTATGAAAACGATAAACTTAATGGCTTTATGCCACTTTATTTAAAAAATAATAGCCAAGGAGAGTTCGTGTTTGATCATCAATGGTCATATGCACTTTCAAGAGCAAATAGGAGCTATTACCCTAAACTACTCAGTGCAATCCCTTTTACACCATGCGAAACAAAGAAAATTATAACCAGTAATAACAACGAAGATTATTGTTTAGAAAGCACTAAACAACTTATGGAAGAAAAAAATATTGAAACTTGGCATATTCTTTTTCCAAGTCAAGATACTGGTGAAAAACTTATTTCTAATGATTTTATAAAAAGAAGCGGTTACAGATTTGTTTGGAATAATAAAAAATACAAAGTGTTTGAAGACTACCTTAATATTTTTACATCTAAACAAAGGAAAAATATTAAAACAGAGAGAAGAAAAATAAAAAATGCTGGCATTACCTTTATTACAAAAGATTATGATTCAATTACTGAAGAGGATTGGGATGATTTTTATCTTTTTTATAAAAATACATATGCAGAAAGAATGCAAGCACCATACTTAAACAGGCAATTTTTTAAGCATATTAATAGAGATAAGAAAGCATTGAAGCCTGTCCTTTTTTTTGCTGTGTATGAAAATAGAAAGATAGCAGGATCTCTGTGCTTTCAAGGAGAAGATACTCTTTATGGAAGGCATTGGGGAGCATTTGAAAACATTGATAATCTTCATTTTGAATGCTGCTACTATCAAGGCATAGATTATTGTATTAAAAACAATATTAAATATTTTGATCCTGGGGTTCAGGGCGAGCACAAAATAAGAAGAGGCTTTGAGCCTCAATCTTGTGATTCATATCACTATGTCTTACAAGAAGACTTTAGAGATGCAATAAAGAATTTTTGTTATGAGGAGAGTAAATCTGTTGAAAGTTACCTCCGAGCTTGTCAAGAATATACACCCATAAAAAAAGAATATAGAATTTAAAGATGATTAAAACCCTACCAATAACTTCTCATCATATAGCAGTTTGTGAAGGTAACTATCTTAGGCTTCAAAGGCTCCTAGGTGACTTTAATCAAGATAATTATCAATTTGAGACGGTTAATCCAGATGGGTCTTCTCTCTATATTAGCTTTTGTATGTTAAATAGAACTGCACATACTATTGCTGTTCAGGCTATACAAAAATCAAATCCAGAAAAAAAAATAAACACATTTGCATTGAAAATACAGATTAGTATAGATGCCAGATTGGCAGAGGTTCATTCATATCAAGGAGAAAAATCTTTACCTTTTTATAAAAAATCGTCGAGCTTACAGTCATCGGATGAAAAAGGACAGCAGAATAGATTTCTTACCGAATGGCTAGAAAGTATTTTCATAGCTGGTGTTGCATCCAAGGACAGTATTTCAGAAATTATTAAAAATGACTAAAACCATTTTATATTTTCATGGATTTAAATCATCATCTGATTCAACCAAGGCTCATAACCTTAAAAAATTTATTAAACATAATACAAAAAATACACTTATAAGTATCCCTGATCTAAGTGATAGTTTTGAAGATGCGATTGAAGAAATTAATAAATTAATTGAAGACTGTGAAACTGATATTGTTTTTATGGGAAGTTCTCTTGGAGGATACTATGCAACATACTTCTCTCAATTGCTTAATGTTAGAGCGGTTTTAATTAATCCTGCTATACCTCCTTTAAAAGGATTCGATATTCATCTAGGAAAGAATGAAAACTATGCTACAGGCCATAAATTTATAATAGAAAAAAGCAATATAGCTTTTCTAAGAAGCCTAAAAGTAAAGAAATTGTCTAATCCTGAAAATATAATGGTTCTGGTTGAATCTGGTGATGAGATATTACCTTTTGAAAAAACAGTGTCTTATTTCAATGGCGCCCATCTTGATATCACCTATGGAGGAGATCATTCATATCAATCTCTAACCAATAAATATATTAAAATTAAAGAATTCTTAAATTTATCCTAATTGCAATATATTAGTGCGTAAAATACTTTTTTGATCTAAAATAGTGCGAAAATATTACAATTATTGTGCAAATAAGGAATATTATATGGCATGTGAATTGCTTTATTAAATAGTAGAGTTTATTTTATTAGGAGAAAAAATGACAAACTATAAAACATATGAATACATATGGCTTGATGGGTATAAGCCTGAATCATCTATGAGAAGTAAAGTTAAAGCAACAGATGCTGATACACCACCAGAATGGTCTTTTGATGGCTCATCAACTCAACAGGCTGAAGGCGGAAGCTCAGACTGCTTACTTATACCAGTTCAAACTTATGCAAATGATAATGGGCATGATCTTGTAATGACACAAGTACAATCAGCAGATCATACAACCCACCCATCAAACTTTAGAGCAGCAGCAGAAGCAGTAGTTACTGATGAATGGTGGTTTGGTTTTGAACAAGAATTCTTTTTTACAGATCCAGAAACTGGTGATCCACTAGGATGGGAAAAAGGAGAGCCAAGAGCTCAAGGAGATTACTACTGTGGAGTTGGAGCTGGAAACGTTGTTGGGAGAGAAATTTCTGACATACATTTACAAGCATGCCTTGATTTAGGAATCACTCTTACTGGAACTAATGCTGAAGTAGCTCTAGGACAATGGGAATATCAATGTCTTGGCAAAGGAATAAAAGCTGCAGACGATCTGTGGGTAAGCAGATACCTTCTATACAAAATTGCAGAAGAGTTTGGCGTAGGAGTTAACATACATCCAAAACCAAAAACTGGTGACTGGAATGGTTCTGGTATGCATACAAACTTCTCAAATGAAGAAATGAGAACCAATGGTTCTGAAGAATTATTCAGCTCAATGTGTGACAAGCTTGGCGCTGTGCATAAAGAGGGAATTGAAGCTTATGGATCAGATAATGATATGAGACTAACTGGATTACATGAAACTCAAAGCATTGATCAGTTCTCATATGGTGTTAGTGATAGAGGTGCAAGTATAAGAATACCTGTATATACGGTTGAGCATAATTGGAATGGTTACTTAGAAGACAGGAGACCTGCTTCTAATGCTGATCCATATAAAATTCTTTCACATATTGTAGGGACTTTGACTAAATAAATAACTCAACTAGCTCCTTGTAAAAGGAGCTAGTTTATTCAATGGCTGACATTAATAAAATTAAGGACTCGCTATTAAACCAATTAGCATCTGAAATAATCGTACTAAGTAAAGAGCTTAATATACTTTGGATAAATGATTCAGCGATAAGTAGTGGCTGGCTCTTTAATGATGATGATTCAAATCAGATAGCTAAACAGTTTGATATTGAGACTTCCCATGAGTTAACAAGCCTATTAAAAGACTGTATTGCATCAGGTGCATCTATTACAAAGAGAGGATTCAAACTTTCTAGATCAAAAGAGACAAATAGAACTGTTGATTTAACAGTTAGTTGGTCTAATGATGATGATATTTTAATAATTGAGGTATTTTGTATAGATAATCTTAATAAGATTATTGATTCTTCTAAAACTTTCTCAACTCAGAAAATTGCGGCTAACCTTGCAAGAACATTAGCCCATGAAGTTAAAAACCCTCTTTCAGGAATTAAAGGAAGTGCTCAAATTCTCTCTTCAAAACTAGAAGATAATTTTTCAAAAAAATTTTTAAAAATAATCGTTGATGAGACTGAGCGACTAAATAGCATAGTAACAAAGATTCTTACTCCACCTAAAAAACCAAAGTTGGGACTCTTTAATATTCATTCTGCTCTTGAGAAAGTATTTGCCCTATCGCAAGTAGATAAAGATAATTTATTAATTCTAAAAAGGGATTATGACCCAAGTATTCCAGAGATTAATGGTGACGAGGATTTGTTTATTCAGGCAATACTAAATATAGTAAAGAATGCTCAACAGGCGCTTCTTCATACAAGCAATCCAGTCATTACTATCAAATCAAGAATTTCATACAATCAACCTATAAATGGCAACCTTCATGCTACAGTTTGTGAGGTCAGTATCATAGATAATGGTCCTGGTATTCCTTCTGACATCCAAGAGCAGGTTTTCTTTCCAATGGTTTCATCTAAACAAGATGGATCAGGTCTCGGGCTTTCGATTTCACAGGACATCATTAGGATTCATGGCGGCTCAATATCATTTAATACCAAATCAGGGGAAACAGTCTTCTCTATAGTTATTCCAATAAAGCTAGGTTCAGGAGTTAAAAGTGCATAAGATTTGGGTTGCAGATGATGACAATGCTATAAGGATTGTTCTTGAAGAAAGTCTATCCTCTGCGGGCTTCGATGTAAAAACGTTTACTTCTGGGGACGAAGTTGTCACACATTTGAAGAACGAAAATCCTGATCTTATATTAACAGATGTCCAAATGCCTGGAATGCTTGGGTACGATCTTTTAAAACATATTAATGATAATCACGAAAATATACCTGTTATTATCATGACAGCATTCACAGATATGCAGGCAGCAGTTGATTCATATGGTGGAGGGGCTTTTGAATATATTCCAAAACCTTTTGATCTTGATGAGGCTATTCAAATTATAAACAGGGCCTTAGAAAAAAAACCAACCACCAAAGGCTTAAAAACAAAACCGACTACTGACATTATTGGCGAGTCATCTTCTATGCAGAATGTTTTTAGGGCAATCGGCAAGCTCTCAAATACTAATGCGACTGTTCTAGTTCAAGGTGAGTCAGGTACTGGAAAAGAGCTAATAGCAAAATCACTTCATAAAAATAGCCCAAGAAATGATATGCCTTTTATTGCATTAAATATGGCTGATATTCCAAAGGAACTAGTTGAATCAGAGCTTTTTGGCCATGAAAAAGGAGCTTTTACAGGTGCAGTTGAAAAAAGGATTGGTAGGTTTGAGCAAGCGAATGGAGGTACTCTATTTTTAGATGAGATAGGTGATATGCCACTTGATTCTCAAACAAGACTCTTAAGAGTTCTATCAAATAAAGAGTTTTATAGAGTCGGAGGTGACAAACCAATAAAGGTTGATGTGAGAATAATCGCAGCCACTCATCAAAATCTAAATAACCTTGTTTCCCAAAAATCTTTCAGAGAAGATCTCTTTTATAGATTAAACGTAATTAAAATTGATGTTCCACCCCTAAGAGAAAGAAAAGAAGACATTGGGGTACTCACAAAATACTTTTTAAAAAATCATTCTGATTCTTTGGATGAAGAGTTAAGAGTACTTTCTCCTGAAGTTGTTAGTGTAATTGCAGAATATGATTGGCCCGGTAACGTAAGGCAACTTGAAAATATTTGCTACTGGCTTGCCTTAATGACTCCTACTCAAAATGTAAAAGTTCAAGACCTTCCATCTGAAATAAAAGACTTTGAAAAAGAAGAATCTTCTTCTGACTCATGGGAGGCAGGTTTTGAAGGATGGGTGAAAAGTCTAACTTCATCGATGGAAAAAGACCTAATGCATGCTGCTAATAAGAAGCTTGATAAGATAATTATTAGGGCTGCTCTGGATAAAACCAATGGAAGGAAAAATGAAGCAGCTATCTTGCTTGGAGTAGGAAGAAATACTCTTACTAAGAAAATTAAGGAGCTTGGAATTTAAACTAGCGGAAGATTGCCCATACGCCAATCTCCAATTCCTCCCTGCAATATCAAAATATCATTAAATCCTTCTTTATTAAGAACCTCTCCAGCGTTTCCTGACTGACTGCCCATCTCACAAACGAGGACAATAGACTTTTCAGTATTTTTTAATTTATAGACGCTATTCTCTAGCTCATTAAATGGAATATTAATTGCGCCAGTGATATGACCCTTTTCAAAATCATTTGATGGTCTTAAATCAACTAGAAGAATGCTATCTGAATTAGCAAGTGCTATTAACTCTTGGCAGGAAATTCTTTTTCCACCCTTTTTGGCATGTGCTCTAATTAACAAAATTATTGTTGCAAACAATGGCAATGACAGATAGTAATGTTCAAAAAGGAAATTAATAATATTCATTGGAGTATTATCTATTAAAATAATACAAAATAGTTCAAAAAGTAAAAATGAAAAACAGAAATCTTATACTAGTTAGACATGGCCAAAGTGAATGGAATGCAAAAAATTTATTTACAGGCTGGAAAGATCCAGGCCTTACTGAAATAGGTCTTAAAGAAGCAAAAAATGCCGGGCTCTTAATTAACAAAATTGGCATAGCTTTTAATAAAATGTTCACCTCTAATTTAATGAGAGCACAGAAAACTGGCCTGATCATTCTTGATACTATTGATCAATCTGATATTCAAATAATTAAAAATGAAGCTCTAAATGAGAGAAACTATGGAAGCCTAGCAGGCCTTAATAAGGATGATGCAAGAGAAAAATGGGGCGAGGAACAGGTTCATATATGGAGAAGATCATTTGATATACCTCCGCCTGATGGTGAAAGCCTAAAAAATACTGCAGAGCGAGTGTTGCCATATTTTAATAGTGTGATTATGCCTCAGATTAAAAATGGGGATAATATTCTCATAGCAGCGCATGGCAATTCACTAAGAGCCCTTATTATGCAACTTGATGGTATTTCAGACCAAGATATAGTTAAACTTGAAATACCTACCGGAGCACCAATCCATTATGCTTTCGGTGAAGACGGTTCTATTGTTCTCAAAGAAAAGCTTTATGAATGAGTGAGATAAGTAATGGGGATAGCGAGTTATCAGCACTAGTAATAAAGTGGTATCAGCTTAATGGAAGAAAAGAGTTACCATGGAGAAAAAATGTAACTCCCTACAGAACTTGGATATCTGAAATTATGCTTCAGCAGACTCAGGTTAAAACTGTAATCCCTTTTTATCTAAGGTTTATAAAGACATACCCCAATCTAAAAAAATTAATGTTAGCTGACGAAGATCAAATAATAGCTCTTTGGTCTGGATTGGGCTTTTATAGAAGAGCAAAAAATATTTTTAAAGCCAAGGAGCATATTAAAAATAAGTTTGGTGGGAAATTTCCAAACAATTATAGCGACTTGGTATCTCTTCCTGGTATTGGCGAATCAACAGCTGGAGCAATAATGTCCATTGCATTTAAAGAATCACACCCCATTCTTGATGCAAATGTTAAAAGGGTTCTTACTAGGCACTCCAAGATAGTCGAGGACTCTCCATCAAAAAAAAATAAACTTCTATGGAAAATTTCGAGAAGACAAACACCAAAATATAATATCTTTGACTATACTCAAGGAATAATGGATCTAGGGGCTAGAATTTGTAAGCCAAAATTTCCTCTTTGCTCAGAATGCCCTATTGTTGATATATGCGAATCTGCATTTGAGGTTACTGAAGAAAAACCAAAACAAAAATTATCAAAAAGTAAGCCAGAAATAGATATAACATTTACCTTAGCCTATACAGATAATTATTTTCTTCTTTTTAAAAGAAACGAAGAAACATTCTGGCAGGGTTTATGGCTGCCATCTGAACAACCAAAGGCTCATAGAATTCTTAAAAAAAACTCTTGCTATAAGAAAAATATAGATAAAAAACATAAATTAACTCATTTAGATTTGAATTTAAGCATTACCCTACTAAAATACAATGAAGTATTTGATATTAAAACAAATGCTGAGTATCGCTGGATAAAAAAAATTGATATTAATAATATTGGAATGCCAGCTCCAATAAAAAAAATAATTCTAGAGCTATGACAGACACAGTGTTTTGTAAAAAATTTAAAGAGGAGCTCCCTGCTCTAGCAGTGCCTCCTATGCCGGGTAAAAAGGGACAGGAATTGCTTTCTAGTGTTTCACAAAAGGCCTGGGATGAATGGAAATCGCATCAAACTACTCTTATCAATGAAAAGAGATTAGATATGTCTAATCCTGATAATCGATTATGGTTAATGAACCAAATGGACGCATTTTTCAATAACGAGGCTTATGAAAAAGCATCTGGATTTAAGGCCTTAGATTAAATTATTACTTGCTTCATTAATATTTCAATTAACAAAAATCTAGAGGGCTGCTTCTTCTAAAAAAATTAATTTTTTATGCTGATTAGCATCGATTCTTTTCATTTACAAAATAAAAAAAATGGAGTTTAATTTATTTACTTTGTGTCATTTTAAGGGGATCAAATTTGACTATGAATACTAATTCTAAATTTCCATCTGAGGCCGATGTTGTCATCGTTGGAGTTGGTGGTATTGTTGGCTCTATGCTTGCATACTGGCTTGCTGATCTTGGTCAAAAAAATATTGTTGGCTTAGAAAAATCTTCTGTTATTCCTTCTGATATTGCATCCACCGCTCATGCGTCTGATTTTGTATACAACACAACTCATGACAAGTTGGGGTGCTGGACAACAGAATTCAGTAGAAAATTCTATGAAGACAATGGGTTTTTCTTAAAAAAAGGTGGCCTAGAAATATGCAGAAAAGATGACGATGCCCGATGGGAAGAGCTGAAAAGAAAAGTTGCTTCAGGAAAGGCGTTTGGAACTAATGTAAGATTAATTTCTGCATCAGAAGCTAAAGAAAAATTTCCATTACTTGAAGAAGAGTCTATTAGAGGCGCAATGTGGGATCCAGATGCTGGCCTTGTAACACCCCGCTCTCAAGATGTAGTTAGTTTTGCAGTAGAAACTGCAAAGGATAAAGGTGCACTCAGAACATTTACTGACACACCTGCACTAGATTTTGAAATAGAGAATGGAAGAATAGTTGGAGTCATTACAGATAAAGGAACAATTAAAACTAAAAAAGTGGTAATTGCCTCAGGAATATGGGGCCCGCTAATGGGTAAAAAAGCTGGAGTTCCTGTCCCGCTAATGCCGTTAGAGCACCCATTATTGTTTTTTGGACCATTACCAGAAGCCCAGGGTGCTGAAGATTTCTTGGTTTACCCTTTGCTTAGAGACCAAGGTAATTCTGCATATGTTAGAGACACCGGCAGACTTCATGGAGGGATGCTTGAATGGGGTTTTTATGAAGATAAAAATCCAAGACTGGTCGACCCAGAAGATATTGGCAATCCAGAAAAAACAATGGGTTCAGATTCAATGCGTTATCTTGATCTTGAAGAAGTTGCCGAGCCACTTGAAAAGGCTTTTGAAACTACTCCAATTCTCAATGAGCTGGGGTGGGATGAAAAAAGCTCCTTTAATGGGCTGTTATCAGTAACTCCTGATGCTGGATCTTTAATAGGTGAAAGCCCAGAAGTCAGAGGTTTTTGGCTATGTGAAGCTGTTTGGGTTAAAGATGGTCCTGGCTGTGCAAGGCTGTGTGCTGAATCAATGGTACTTGGTAAAACTCAAGTAGATATGCATGCGTTTGACATAGCAAGATTCTATCCAGAACAAAAAGAAAAAGATTTTGTAAAAAGCAGAGTATTTGAAAACTCACAAACTGTTTATACACCTGCCGTTCATCCAAGAGAACCTTATATTAGCGAAAGAGAAAAATTTGTAAGTCCATTCTATGAAAGAGAGAAAGAGCTTGGCGGGCATTTTGATAATGAAGTGGCGAGATGGGAGCGTGCATTAGCATATGAAAGCAACAGAGATAAACTTCAAAAGTATTTAGCAGATATCCCTGTTAGAGAAAATGAATGGGATCGACGTCATGTGCCGTATGAGCTTGCTAATGCTGAGCACTTGGCTATGAGTGACTCGGTGGGGATGATTAATCTTTCTCATTTCCCCATTATGGATATTGAAGGGCCAGATGCAGAACAAATGTTAGAGTACCTTTCAATTGCTAAAGTTGGTGCAAACACTCCTATTGGAAAAGTAATATATACAAATTTTCTTGATGAAGATGGTGGTGTCCATGCTGATTTAACAATTTCACGTCTTGGCGATAACAAATACAGAATAGTTACTGGTGGTGCTGATGGAAACAGAGACTGGGTTCTATTAAGAAACTATCGTGATGACAATGGTCTGGACGTAGACATAAAAATACGTACACATGAGATAGCAACACTTGGTTTATGGGGCCCTAAGGCAGAGGCTGCCTTGGGTAATTTTGTTGATCCAAATGAAATTAGTTTAGAAAATTTCCCTTTTGTGACAGCAAAAAATTTAACTCTAAATCTTTCTGGTGGGAAAAAAATTGATGTTTGGGCAGCTCGAATATCTTATGTTGGAGAAAATGGCTGGGAAATTTATCTAAATAATAATAGTGAGGAAGGTTTAGCTCTATATGACTCATTGCTAGAGGTTGGCGTAGTTCCTGTTGGAATAGAGACTTATGCTAATAGCAGACGTCTTGAAAAAAGTTTTAGACTTCAAGGCGCAGACCTTGAAACTGAATACAACGCATGTGAAGCAGCAATTCAAAGGCCTCTTGTAAAAGAAGCTGATTTTCATGGTAAAGCTGCTTACCTTAAGCACAGAGAAGAAGAACCTTGCGCACTACTATGTACTATGACAGTAGATGATTTATGTGTATCAGGAAAGGCAAGATACCCTGTGGGTATTGCACCAATTATTGATCCAGATACCGGCAATGTGCCTTTGGATAGTAAAGGAAGAAGGTCATACACAACTGGGATGTCATATTGCCCTTCTATTAAAGAATTCGTAGTCATGGGCTATTTGCCCAAAGAGATTGCCATAGAAGGTAAAAAACTTTCAATAGAATACTTTAACGAGGATGGCGATGGCTTGTACCCTATTACTGTAAAAATAGTTGGTAAGGGATCGCTTTATGATCCGACTAATGAGAAGGTGCGAACTTAACTAATTAAAAATTTAATCTTAATGACATTGGATGAAATCTTTTCTATAATCCAGTTTCACAAAGGCCTGATAGCTCAGTCGGTAGAGCAAAGGATTGAAAATCCTTGTGTCGGTAGTTCGATTCTACCTCAGGCCACCATTCTATTATTTATTCATTAACCTTATAGGTATATCTTGAATTGCATGCACAAAATTATTTGGTGCAACCTTCCATTCTCCTGTTACTTTATAGTCTGGAAACCTAGCTAAAAATTGAGAGAAAAATTCTTTTAGTTGCATTAATGCGACCGGCTTGCCCAGACAAGTATGTCTGCCAATTCCAAATGCTAGGTGCTTGTCTGCGTTACTTCTCAAGATATTAAATTCATCTGGACGATCAAAAATATCGGGATCTCTGTTTGCTGCTCCATACCAAAGAGCAATCTTTTCATAAGGTCCTATTTTTTGACCGCCTATCTCTGTCTCCTCCAAGGATGTTCTTCTCATATGAATTACTGGAGATACATAACGAACTGTCTCATTTAGTAAACCTGTAATATTTTCAGAATTCTCTAGAACTAGTTTCTTTTGATAAGGGTTATCATTCAGCAATTTAATGCCGCCACTCATCGTATTTCTAGTTGTATCGTTTCCTGCAAATATAATTAAGAGCCAAGAGCCATCGAGAAACTCCGGTGATAATTCCTCTCCTTCTATTTGGGCATTGGCGATAGCGCTAAGTAAATCATTTTTGGGGTTTTCTCTTTTTTGATTGAGGATATATCTACCATAATCAAACATTTCCTCAATCATATTATTAAACATATCAATGAGTGCAGGATCGGGCGTGGTATCAGTAACCCCTTCTTCATTTTGTTTAATTTGCTCTAAAGTAAAATACTGAGCTAATTCTAGAAATTCCATCCATTCAACTAATTTTTGTCTATCTGCTTCAGGAATTCCAAGAATTTCAGAGAGTGTATATATAGGTAATTGTTGAGAAAGCTCTTTAACTAAATTAAATTCATTTAGCTTTTCGGCCTCATCTAAAAGCTGAGTAACTTTAATAGACACCTTACTTTGCAGCTCGCTTATGAAATTTGGTTTAAAAAAAGGCATATGCTCTTTTCTTAAATTTAAATGCATCTCGCCATCAAGATTAAGCATATGATCAATCGTAGACTTAAAAAGTTTTGGATGCCTGTTTTCCTCAGAGCCAAGGGTTAGTAAATTACCTGTTGAGTATTGAGAAGAAAAAACCTGGGGGTTCATAGAGACTTTCTTAATATCTTCATACTTCGTTAAGACCCAATAACCTGGCTCGGGATCACCCAACATGGGCGGATGAAAATAAACCGGGGCATTGTCTCTAAGCTCTTTATATAAATCAAAGGGCTGGCCTTTTGTAAAAAGATCTAAGTCGTTAAGGAATCCTGAAGGCTTATGTATAAAGTTCTTCTCGAAAGCATGATCGTTAATCTTATTGCTTATTATCTTAGATGATAAATCAAAGTTTTTAGCCATATTTAATTCTACTATTTTTCATACTTAATTGTATTAAATTATAAAAGTGTGTATTAATCTGTTTAAGGGGTTCTGAAATAAATAATTAATCAAAAAAAATAGGATGAGTAATATAAAGGGAAATTGTCGACCTGACTTTATTGAAATACAGAATATATTTGCTGATTCAATAAGATCTGGTCATGAGACAGGCGCCTCTATTGCAATTGAGTATAAAGGTGAAATGGTTGTGGATCTTCATGGAGGCTACAAAGATTCTGCTAAGAGCATTCCTTGGGATAAAAATACTCTTGTAAATGTTTTTTCTGTCACCAAGGGAGTTACAGCTGCCTGCGTTGCGATGCTTGTTGATCAAGGTAAGTTAGATATACACTCTAAAGTATCTGATTATTGGCCAGAATATGGGTGTAATGGTAAAGAAAATACAAAGGTTATAGATTTTTTATGCCATAGATCAAATAACTTTGGTTTCAGGGATGGTATACCCATGGGCAGCTGGCAGAACTGGGATGTTTTCACGAAGGCACTCGCAGAACAAGAGCCATTTGGGGAACCAGGATCCTCACAAGGGTATCATGCCCTTACCTATGGATGGCTCGTTGGTGAAATTATTAAAAGAGTTGACGGAAGAGATGTTGGAACATTTTTTAAAGAAGAGATTTCGGATCCGCTTAATATTAATTTCAAAATTGGTTTATCAGATGAGGATATGATTGACTGTGCAGACATGATTCTGCTTGATGACGATAGAATTAAAGGACTACCCTTCTCTAAAATTAAATATATTCCAGACTTTCTTCTTCCAAACCAACTAATGAACTTTAAGAAGTTTTTAATAGAAGGTAATTTTAAAATTGCCTTTCAAGCAAGGGATGGTGAGACTAAAGATTACGTAAACTCAACTGACTGGAGGAAGGCTCAAATACCCTCTGCGAATGGTCATGGAACATCTGAAGCGCTAGCTAAATTTTATGGAATTCTTAGCATGGGGTGCGAACGCAATGGGTATTCATTAATGTCACCAGATACATTGCATAATGCTATTCAGCCGCACTCTAGTGGACCTGATTCTGTTCTCTTTGGTTCAGATATAACTTTTGGTCTTGGTTTTGAGCTTGCAAGCAAAAAATTACTTAAAGTGAATCTTGCTCCTAGGTTTATGGGCTCAATATTTGGTCATGCTGGGATGGGCGGAGCTGTAGCATTTGGTGATGTTGATAAAAAAATAGGCTTCTCATTTCTTTGTAACGAAATGCATGCATCAAAAGATTTATATAAAACAGCTAACTTGCTGATTGATTCTTTATATTCAAAGCTTTAATCTTTATTAGAGATTTAAATTATTTTAAAAGGCACTCATTATGATTTCTGATTTACAAAAACCGATAGATTCAGGCTATGGACAAAAAACTGAGCCGAACGAAATACTAAATGGAATAGATCTTAATGGTAAGACTGTTATTGTTACTGGTGGCTATTCAGGTATAGGTTTAGAAACGACAAGGGCTCTAAAAAAAGCTGGGGGACGAGTTATTGTTCCTGCTAAAAGAGTTGATGTAGCAATCAATCAGCTTGATGGTATTGTAGATAAAAAAGATATAGCTGAAATGGATTTAGGCGATCTAAACTCAGTTCAGAAATTTGTAGATTCTTTTAATGAGCAGAATATTACTCTCGACATCCTTATAAATAATGCAGGTATTATGGCTTGTCCTGAAACAAGAATTAATGAAATTTGGGAGAGTCAATTTGCCGTCAACCAGATTGGTCATTTTCTTTTAACAAATGGATTGATGGATTCTATGAAAAAATCTGAGGATTCGCGACTGGTGAGCCTTTCTTCCTCTGCGCACTCTATTTCTGGAATAATTTGGGATGATATACATTTTAAAAGTAATCCATATGATAAGTGGGTAGCTTATGGGCAATCCAAAACAGCGTCCTCCCTTTTAGCAATTGAATTTAACAGACGTATGAAAGATCATGGCGGCAAAGGTTTTGCAGTCCATCCTGGCGGGATAATCACACCACTACAACGTCATCTTCAGAATGAAGAAATGGTTGCATTTGGGTGGACGAACGAAGATGGAAGCCTATCTGATTTTGCACAAAAACACTTTAAGACTCCAACACAGGGAGCGTCAACCTCACTATGGTGTGCAACTAGCTCAATGCTGAATGAGATTGATGGAGTGTTTTGTGAGAACTGCAACGTTGCAGAAAGAAAAGCAAACCTAGATGAATCAATGTTGCGTTATTTTGGAGTTGCAGATTGGGCAATTGATACTGATGAAGCTTCTAAGTTATGGGATAAAACCGAGGCTATGCTATCTCAGTAATTCCTTGTTAGTCTTGCAAGCCCTTCTTCCAGGAAAATATGGAAAAAGGTATAGTGCATAAATATATTAATGCCAATATGTTTAACGTATGCCAGGGCATGTTAATCATGCTTAAAGTAATAATTAAAAATACAAATAAAAAACTAAGCTTTGATTTTATTAAAAAATCTCTGCCTTTAATTGAAAAAGTTGGAATCTTACTTATTAATAAGCCACTTATTAGAATTACATAACCAGCAACAATATTTATATTTTCGTAGGCCCATTCATAACCAATAAAAACGTGCGTCAATGGTAGTAATATTAATATTGCGCCTGCGGGTGTAGGTATTCCAGTAAAAAATTCATTCCTTTCAACTTCTGCTTTTTTTGATTTCTCATGCATAACATTGAAGAGTGCCAACCTTAGACAAGAAAATATAATAAAAATTAAAGTAGCGAATACTCCAATATTACTATCTTCATAATAAAAAATAGCCATATAGAGCAGAATGCCAGGTGCCACCCCAAAGCTCAGAAAGTCTGAGAGTGAATCAAGTTGAAGGCCAAGATCTGATTCGCTTTCAAGGTACCTTGCAAGCATTCCATCAAGTGCATCGCATACCCCAGCAATTAAAATACAAATTACTGCTAAGTTGTAATCACCTTCAATTGCAAACCTGATGGAGCTCAGTCCAAAACTTAATCCTGATAAAGTAATTAAATTTGGAATAAGAGACTTAAGATTTAGCTTTTTCATCCCATATCAGCCAATGTTGCCAAAATGCTTTCTCCAGCTATGACTTTATCACCAACCTTGCAATTTACTACTGAGCTCTTGGGCAAGTAAATATCAACCCTCGATCCAAACCTAATTAGTCCATATCTCTCACCTTGATTAAGATCTTGATTTGCTGATACAAAGCTAAGAATTCTTCGAGCGATTAAACCAGCAATCTGAACTACCACTAATTCGACTCCATTCTCATTTGAAATAATAATGCTACTTCTTTCATTTTTTTCACTGGCCTTATCGAGACTAGCATTAAAGAAACTACCCTCTTTATAGACAATCTTTTTGATAGCTCCTGATATAGGACTTCTATTAATATGGACGTTAAAAACATTCATAAAAACGCATATACGAAGCATTTCATTGGATCCCAAACCAACCTCCTCAGGCGGGCACGCTGTGTCAATTAAACAGACTTTTCCATCAGCAGAACTGATAATTGAGTTAGGAATTTGAGGATTCGTTCTCTTTGGATTTCTAAAAAACCATAAAGTGAAGATAGTTAAGATAAAGCCAAGTGCTGCCAAAGGTAGAAAAATAAAAGATATTAAAAATGAAACAATAAAAAAAATGGATGCGAATTTCCATCCTTCGGGATGAATATAATATTTGCTGTTAGAGTCTTTTTTTGTCATTTTCTTCTTCCCTTAATTAGTAACGCTTTTTTTATATTCACTATTTGAAAAGTGGTAAAGTATAGTTTAAGTATGAATTTTTTCCAAAATATGATTTCTTCAATTATGAAGAATGGTCTCAGTTTGACGGGATTCCGTTCTCATAACTTCGGCGAACTTCATAAGGATATTAATAAGGCAGCAGACTCTGTCATGTCCTCATCTGGTGAAGTGTCATCAATTGTTTTTGCTGAACATCTACTCCATCTTATAAATGATCAAACAGATGAGGAGTTGCTTGTTTTCTTAAATTATCTTTTAACAGAATATGACATAGATACAGAATCTCTATTAGAAAATGTGAAAGCATACCAGTCTGAAAAAAATCAAGATAACTTGAATCTCATATCAAGCTCATCGGAACCAAAATGGATTGAGTTATTTAGGAGGCTAAATGCGGCTCCTGCTGGAACTCATAAACTTATCAAATTAAGAGAAAAGATTAAATACCTTCTCACTAAGGGTAATTTAGAATTAGAGTCTTTAGATAAGGGCTTGCTTAGGCTCTTTAAATACTGGTTTAACCCATCTTTTTTAGTTTTAGAAAAAATAGACTGGTCAACTCCAGCAAATGTTCTTGAAAAAATTATTGAGTATGAGGCTGTTCATGAAATTAACTCTTGGGATGACTTGAGGGCTAGGCTAGCACCTAGTGATAGGCAATGCTTTGCTTTTTTTCATCCCTTAATACCTGAAGATCCTCTTATTTTTGTTGAGGTGGCATTAACTAATAAAATACCTGAAACAATCGCAGAGGTAATAAGGATTGAAAGAGATGAAATTGAAAATGATCAAATTAATACAGCTGTGTTCTACTCCATCTCTAATTGCCAGAATGGTCTTTCAGGAATCTCCTTTGGAAACTTCTTAATAAAGAAAGTAGCCCATAAACTTAGACAAGAGATTGATGGATTGGATAATTTTTTAACCCTGTCTCCATTACCCGGTCTTATGAGATGGCTAGAAAATAATGCTCCGTTAGCATACGAAAGATGTAAGAATAAGACCATTGAAGATAATGATCTTATTCAAAAAACTATCAAATATCTTACTGAATCCAATAGAAATGATGGCTTGCCAAATGATCCAGTAGCAAGATTCCATCTTGGCAATGGCGCTATACTAAAACAAATTAATATTAATGGTGACCTTTCAAACAAGGGCTTGGATCAATCTAATGGAGTAATGGTTAACTACCTATATGATCTTGATACTGTTGAAAGAAATCATGAGCTTTTTGTTCAAACTAAAGAAGTTTTGCTTTCGAATGAGCTAAAATCATTTAAAAAGAAATACAGCTAATTCACATGAAACAACTTTCAACTTTATATCCATTATGCGATCCATTTGATAATGGATTCATTGAAAGAGATGGCCATCAAATATATTACGAGCAATGTGGCAACCCTGATGGCAAGCCAGCAGTATTTCTTCATGGCGGTCCTGGTGGCGGAGGAAGTACACAAGTTAGAAGATTTTTTAATCCAGAAATATATCGAATTGTAGTATTTGATCAGCGAGGTTGTGGAAGAAGTACTCCTCATGGACTGCTTGAAAATAATACAACCTGGGATTTGGTTGAAGATATCGAATACCTTAAAAAAATGCTAAATATTAAAAAATGGCTGGTATTTGGTGGGTCTTGGGGAAGCACCTTATCTCTTGCATATTCTCAAACTTATCCTGACTCTGTTAGTGAAATGGTTCTAAGAGGAATCTTTATGCTAAGAGAAAAGGAGCTTAGCTGGTTTTATCAAAATGGTGCTAGCAATATCTTTCCCGAGGCGTGGCAATATTTTCTTGAGCCTATTCCTGAAGAAGACCAGGGAGATCTAATATCTGCATACCATAAAATTTTTAACGGTTCTGATGAGAATAAAAAATTAGAAGCGGCCATAGCATGGTCAAGATGGGAGGGATCTACAAGTAGCCTGGCCTACAAACCAGAAATGGCAGATAGTTTCTCAGATCCTAAATTTGCCCTTGCATTTGCTCTCATTGAGAACCATTACTTTGTTAACAAGGGATTTCTTGATCATGAAAATCAATTAATAGAATCTGGAATAGATATTATTCGCTCAATCCCAACGATCATAGTTCAAGGAAGATATGACATAGTCTGCCCTATGACCACTGCATGGGAGCTTTCACAGAATTGGCCTGAGGCAAAGCTAATTGTTGCCCCCTCCTCTGGCCATACAGCTTTTGAGAAAG
>Ga0206677_10000472_pt1 | contig 37765 bp, 30 predicted proteins | sample M130m12015metaG_FD_155475 | JGI IMG/M metagenome (GOLD analysis project Ga0206677, IMG submission 155475) | Ammonia-oxidizing marine archaeal communities from Monterey Bay, California, United States - M1 30m 12015 | ecosystem: Environmental > Aquatic > Marine > Intertidal zone | place: USA...
ATAAGAACATACTTCTCCAAAAAATAATTCATTTTATTCTCATAAAACTATTGACATTCATTATGATATAGAGTATAATTGTTGTATAAATTAAATTAATGGAGAAAGTATGAGTTGTCACTATAATGAAATCGCGTTAGAGCAATTAAAAGATGAAGGTGAAGCAATGGGTCTCGAAGGAGAACAGTTGGAACACTATGTTGAAGAGCAATTTGAACAGAGGGCTGGTTAATGAATAAAACATTATTTGCGAATTGGGTAGCATTGGGTGAAGAAACATACGGAGATGTTTTTGAACAGTGTCAATTTATTAAAGATGGTAAAAAATACATTTGTATGATTAAGGACTTTGGAAAAGATCATATTGATGTTAAGCCGATGTCTATTGATTACGAATCAGCAATCTTTATGAAAGATGTTCCTATGATTAAACTTACGAAAGATATGTTCGATAAAGTAGGTTTAGAATTATGGGATGATGCAAGAGGTTGTGATAATTCAGCAATTGGTGTTTCCGGTTGTTATGAACCTTGGTCTAACTTCGCGTATTAAAAAAGGGCGTTACCACCCTTTCCTTATTCTTGTATCAAAATAATACTGTTTGCATTCGCGGACAGTTTCTGATACTCCTTCCTTTACTTCTATTTTGCATTTCTTATTCAATTCAATCGTGTTATTCGTAGCACTGATAGTTCCTACGGCAAGAATAACCCAAAATACAATAGTCATGATTTACATTCTCCAAGAGATAAAAAAAGGCAACCCCCGAAGAGGTTGCCCAAAGTGGTTTAGTTAACCTAAACTCTTTTTATTAACGAGACTTAGAATAAGTTAGAGATTGTAACTTTTCTGTAGTACTTGTTAGTATCAGCAGTAATAGCGCCGAGTCCTTGAGTTGCACCTTGTGCAAAAGGATTCGCAACCATACCATAACGGGTTTTGAAACCAATTTTTGGTTGGAAGCTATTCTCACCAACCGCACGAACCATTTGTAACGGTACGTATGGGCAGTAGAATAAACCTGCATCGAATGCAGATGAACCTTTGTAACCAACTACTAAGTAGTTAGCACCTGCGAAAGGATCAACGTATACTCTGAAACGTCCGTTAAGAACACCAGCAAAAGTATTGCCTGTGTCATCAACTTCAAGAGTATTGCTGTTTAAAGCAGGAGTGTAATCCAACACACCAGCCATTTGTAAAGCAGAGGCTACATCAGAAGAACAGATAACAACGTTACCTTTTCCACGACGAGTTCCTTTAGCAATTGCGTTAGCTTCTTGCTCGATTTGGAACATTAAACCTTTGAACTTCTCAACAGACCATCTACCGTTGGCATCGACGTCAAGGTCGAAAGTACCAGGAGTAGCAGCGCCTGCAGCACCGACAACAGCTGTGTCATAAATTGTTCTAACAACTTCACGGTTGATCTCAGTTAAGATTTCAGTTTGAAGAATGTTAGCCAATTCAGTTTCAGCGTCAAGTCCGTGAACAGCTTTAAGATCCTGAGCAAGCTCAGTAGTGTATTCAGCTTTTAGAGCACGAGTCTTAGCAGCAACAGTTACTTTCTCGATTGAGAAGGCCATTTCTGCATAGTTAGTGCCACCACCGTCGCCTAGGGCTTCAGCAGCTGCAGTACCCATACCAGTACCAGTAGTGACAGCGCCACCAGGTAAAGTATTTGCGTGAGTACCAGTACCAGCGAAGTCTGTATCAGCTTCGTCGAATAATGCATCGCCAACAGCACCTTGTGAACCGTACTTTGCACGCATTGCGAAGATAAGTCCTGTAGGACCAGTCATAGGCTGAACGCCACAGATATCATAAGCAATCATGTTAGGTACAGCACGTCTTACCAATGAGATAAGAATTGGATCGTAACCAGCACCAGGACCGCCTGCAGCAGATGCGCCTGTAAATCCACCGGTTGAACCGACGTCATTAGTAGGTGCTTCTGAAAGCAAAGAAGTCATGTTTGCTGATAAGTCACCAGTTTCGGCTAAAGCACGTTCTGTATTTTCCAGGATAGTAGCTGTAACTGCTTTCCTGTGATTATCAGTAATTGGTGAAAAAGATTCGTGCGCTAAGATAGGCTCCCACTTTTCCACTAGTCTTGTATAGTTATCCATTTTTGGATCTCCTTTATTTAAAATTAAAATTTAATTTAAAAACCAAATTAATTATTCTAATTACTTCTTAGTGTTGAAAGCTTCAACTAGAGCATTAATAGAGGTGTAATCAGAAGTTGGTTTAGATACTTCCTGTTCCTCTAGAATAATTTCATCACTCTCTTCCTGAACATTACCAGTTGCTTCCACAATAGGCTTGTCACTGAAGAATGATTCCTTAATTACTGAAAGATTCTCTGCGTATGCATCGAGATCTTCCACATCAAGTTTCTCAGACAATACTTTCAAACGTTCTACCTGATTAACAGATAGTCCTTCTGAAATTTCGTCAAATTTTTGTCCTGATTTGAAAGTGGCAATTTCTTTTTGTAATTCGATATTCTCGTTTACTAAGTCATTGGCTTTCCCTTCCAACTCAGATACTGTTGTTTCTAAGTTTTCCACAACATCAACAGTTTCTTCTGAAACGCTAACGTTATGTTCAACGAATAAGTTCTTAAGACCTGACATTAATGATTCCGCCATCTCAACCTTAATTCCGGATTCGATTGCGATTTCATTCTCAGACATCCATTCAGCAACAACGTAATCTAAATACTTATCAACGTTTTCAGTAACAGTATCTAATTTCTCAGTAACTGCTTCTTCAAGTGATTCGTCTAAAGACTTAGTTAATTCTTCACGAATTGTCTCAGTTCTTTTGTTTACTTCTTCGTTTAATGCGGCTTCAAATACAAGACTGATCTTGCCTTTGAATTCTTCTGATAGATTTTCGCCTTCAATGATTGACTCAATTGAAGATTCTACTACTACTTCTTCTACAGTTTCAACTTCAGCGTCAACTTCAGTTTCTTCAGCAGTAGGAACAGGCTTACCAGCATCAGCTTGGCCAGGAATTACTTTCTTGGCATCAACTGCGCCTTTTGGCTCGTCGGTAGTGGTCTTCTTCAGTTTGTCCTTTTTACCTTCTCCACCTTCAGGTGTTACAGCAGCAGGTACTTCTGAGATACCATCGTCGGAAACGAATTTTTCTTCTACGTTTTCCATTTATTTTCTCCTTTAAATTTGTTTATCTTACAAATATCTTTTATAATAAACTTTACTTTATTTATTTATAAAAATTTAGTTTCTCAAAGATTGGACGAATGTTTGAAACATTCTTGTTGCCGTCTCTTCATCAATAGTTCTTACTACACGATTAATCTTTTTCTCGACCTCTTCTTGGATATCGACGATAGCTTGTTGAGCTCTCCAATTTCCAGAAGCAATATCGTAGTAATACTCTACGTTCTCCATGATTCCATTTACGAACGCATTTGGTGCTGAAGGGTCAGTAACAATATCAACAGTAGAAAGATGAAAATCCTTTTGGACTTCCATAACTCCATCTCTACCTGCCTTGACCGAACCAAGACCGCGAGTCGAAACCCCGATCTTTACTCCTTCGTCTAATAGGCTCTTGACGATTTCCCCCATAGGTGTTGATAAGATTTTAGCCTTACCATAAAAATCGTTGCCGTCTCGTCTCATCTCAGTAATTAGATGTGAAACGCGATCCCCGTTGATCTGTGGACCATCAGGGTGACCTAGTTCTCCAAGTGCACGCTTTGTTTCAATAAATTCTTTTTGATAACGACCCATTTCGGTCTCAAGCGTTTTACTTGGATAAATTCTTCCGTTGCGATTTTTGATATCGCCTTGCATAAAGATACCTTCGATAAAGTAATTCTTTTTGCCATCATCTTTGGCTTCAGTAATTACCTCTACGGAATCTTCTCTATATTCTGTAATTAAATTCATGATAGGTTCTCCTTAGCAAATTCTAGTATTTCGTTAAAACCTGCTTCATCAGCAACCATAACACCGTACATATCTTTGGAATTTGTTTCTGTTAATTCTTCAAACATTTTATTTAATAGGTTAGCTTCATCTTCGGAAATATCAATTGATGTTTTATTATCAAGTTCAAATGTTCCTGCTTCAATTGATTCTCCGTACCCAGCGCGAGCAAGAATCTTTGCTGCTCCAAGTGGTCGACCATTGACTAATGAATCACCTTTAGCATAAGCATATAATGATTTAACATTTGAGAATACTTCTGCTAACTTGTTCTGCCACCATTCTTCAGGATCTTGTCCTTCTCCAAGGTATTCTTCAATTTCTTGTGAAGCGTAACAAATAAAGTTTAACTGTTTCATCATCATTGGAACTTCTTGTTGGGGACTCTCAAGCAATTCTTCCTCTGTGGAAACTTTGTCTAACATTTCTTTGAACGTTAATGAAATTGTTTTACCGTTTGAATCTTTAATAGAAACAGACGTTGGTGCAACCTTTGGCTTTTTAATTGGTTTTGCTTCAGGTTCTAAAGAATCTTTGTTATCGCCTGCATCAACCTTATCTTCTTTAGTTTCTGCTTTCTTAACTGGTTTCTTTTCTGCCTTTAAGGTATCGCCTGAACAACCACCTTCTTTAATATGGTAACCATTACCGTCACAATGATCGCAACCTTTGCCTTCACACTTTGGACAAGTTACTTTTTCTTCCATTGATTCGTCGTCTTTCTTATCGTCTTTCTTTTTCTTATTGACTCCAAGAATTTCTGTAATAGACTTTTTAACAATATTGCTATCTTCGGCAACAGGTTTTCCTTGTCCTGTACCACGTTGAGGTAAAGTTTGGTCTACTTTGGATTTGTATGCTTTATCGTAATCAGCTTCAGCGTTGTCGACATCAGCTGGGCGCTTGCCGTCAGTGATCCCAGGAATCTCCCCGGTGAAAACGTGATCAGGCGCAACAGGATGAGGGATTACCTCAATAGTATGTTGATCCTTAAATCGTTTTTCCTCAGGTGCCTTGGGTTGGGCAACTTCTGAAACAAGATCTTTATAATTTTTCATGTTTAGTCCCTAATTTAATTTACTCTATTCTTTATTTATATCTTAAAAGGCATCGTCTTCTGGATGACCACCTTGCGCCGTTTCGTCAGCAATCTGATCTTCCATTTCCTGCTGTTGTTCTTCAGTCATTTGAAGTACGTTAGCAGTAATCCACTGGTGAGAGAAATACTTACCTGTATAATCAGATATATCTCTAAGAGTATTTAATCGCTCTCTCAAAATCTCAGCTTCTTTCAATTCCTCAAAATAATTATCCTTAACAAAGTCGTAACGAATATCATTCCTAATTTCGTTAAACTCTTCAGGTGTTAAAATACCTTTGAGTACCAACTGCTTCTCTAATACCGTATTAAATATCCAAGAGAAGCGAGTACGAATCCTTCTAATAAACTTACCAAACTTTAATTCATCTCGAGTAATCTCGGATGTTCTACCAAAGCTTGCCATGGCTTCTGGTTCTAAACGTGATAATGGAACCTTTAACGATTTGAACAACTTACGTTGAAAGTATTCCATATTTTCGTTTGTACTCAGTCCTGGTGCGTTACCGCCGGCTAATGTATCAACTTCAGTTGATCTTTCACCACCACGACGAGGAAACCAAAAGTCCTCTGTCATTGTTAGCATTTTTCTCGAATCAGTAATCTGACCTGACTCTGAATTATACTGTAACTTGTTCTTATGTCGAGCCATCATATCTCTAAGATATTGCTCTGCCTTGTTCTTTGGCAAGTTACCTACATCAATATAAAAAATTCTTCTTTCTGGAGCTCTTGTTAACGTGTATATAACAACAGCATCTTCTAACATTCTTAACTGGTTTAAAGCTTTACTTGCTGGATGTAAATGAGATAGTACTAAACTATTATTCTCATTCATCAAGCCCGATGTTACTCGAGCAATTGCATCCTTAGCAACTTTAATTCCCGATGTACTAGAATTCGGAGAACTACCTGCACCAGCTGAGCTATTCTGAAATCCTGTTTCTGAATACATATAGTATTCATTTTTAACTTTCTTTACAGGTATTCCTGAATGCTTATCTTTTTGTTTCTTATCGACTTCTCGTATTAATTTTAATTTACGAGGATCAACATATCTTAATTCTATTACACCTTTCTTAACATCTTCAGGATCAATAATAATATGATAATTCAGTCTACCGTCTACATAAAACTTTTGAAACATATCATATGAGTTGTTTGTAAAATCAAATAAAGCAAGGATCTGGTCAAACTCTTTAACAATAGTTTTCTTTACTTTATCTGATAGTTCAGTTTCTCCTAATGAGATATCAACAACTCTATCATTTGTATCAACACTAATGGCTTCATTAATGATATCATCAACAGCTTGAGATATCTCAGGCTGCATGGCCATTGAACGATACTTGGTAATTAGGTCGGATTCTGTTTTAGCAGAACCTTCCATATCCAAGATCGTATTATAAAATCCACCAAGCGCATTACCAACGGTAATCGCTCCATCATCGTTAGAGGGTTCAGCGAAACTAACTGGTAAGGTAGTCTCCTCTTCTGCCCTCTTTATGTCAAAGCCAAAAATTTTCAAAATATCATCCTATAATTTATTATGTAGTCGGGATTCCGGTATTACCCTCTACTCTCCAAAGATCGTAAGAAAAGGTTACACCGAATTCTTGGATTGCATCGTTTGTGCTCCAATCCATAGCGATCTGATCTGTAGTTGTTGGATATAATCCTTCAAATACATATGTACGTAACGCGTCACCATTTTTACTATATTGCGTGATTAGCGCATTTGATTTATAATCCTGAGGTAAAGCTCTAGTGTTACTGTCATGAGAGTTGATTGCGTTTAACCAAGCCTCAATTGAGTTACGTACTAAGAAATCCTCGTCGTTAATTATTGATACAGTCCAATCTGCGAATTTTCTGTCACCAGCGTAATTAATCTCTCTTCCAAAATATGGAACAGTGAACGTACCTACCGAAGAGGCAGGCAGTCCGGCTGTCTTAATCATGAAAGGTGATTTAAAGTCTGCGCTCGGATCAACAGGGTTTAAAATTTGCACTTGGAATAGATTAGCTCGAGCACCACCACCAGTTAACTGGGATTTGAACTCATTTATATTAAACGCCATTCTTATTCTCCTTTATTTAAAAATTATTTATACTGTTAGAGCGAACCAACAATTTCTTCAAACTCAACACCAGATCTTGTGGCAACAAAAGTTAACTCAATCACATTGATTGAACGTGCAGGCTTAATAAAGATATTAGCTCTGAACTTACCTTGGTCGATCACTGCAGGTGTATTTACTGTTTCGTCAGATACTACTCTGAAATCAACAATACCTCTTTTGCCTTGGATGTCTCTTAAGAATGGTTCTACTATTCCTTTGAATTGAGCTTGAGTAAACTCGTCGTTCAATTCGAAGAGGAATGATTCCGCAGCATTTGCGATCGCCTTCTCTACAGCAATAAACAATCTTCGTACGTTCAAACTATCAAACGCGCTGTTCTGACCGAATCCTGTCTTATCACCGAATAGAACAATTCCTTGACCTACTTGTGACATAACTGGATTAACTTCGTTACTGTATAACTGATCTCTTTGACCTTTGTTAGGGTTAAAAGCAAGTTTTACAACGTTCTTAATTACACCTTTACGGAATCCTGCTGGACTTTCAAAAGGTTCAACTCTTGAAGCAAGTCCTGCGATATCACCGTTAAGTGGAGTGTATCTGTATACATCGTTATATCTGTCGTATCTGTATTTGTAACCAGAATCAATTACTGAATATGAAGATGTTGGTAAAGAGTCCCTAAAATCAATTACATTTTTCAATTTAGCTTCTGTTTTACTTTCATCAACAACGTCTGATTTAGCAGGCGAGATAAACGCAACACAATCTTTTCTATATTCTGAAATATTTGAGATTAGATATGTACCTACGTTACCAGCATCGTCTGATTTACCACCTAGAATGAATGAAACGTCAATTTCATTTGCACCTTTGAATAAATCGTAACCACCGGCAAGATCAGCTAATGTTGCTGCTGATTCTGTTCTGCCATTTGTTCCTAATGCTAATGATTCGTATTCTGAAGTTTGAGCTTCAAAATGAGTTGTGTTAGCAACCTTTACCCAGCTTGACTCTTGTTCAATTACTTCTTTATAGTAATTTGTTTTACCACTTGACAGTTTTGCACCAAGCGTAGTAGATACATCGCTATAGATCTCGACCGCGGCACCTTTAGTACCTGTGACCAGACCATCTTCGTCTAACACTGCAATATGGTAGTTACCAGCTTGAGGTTTTTTACCACCAAACAATCCTGAGTATGCCCACTTTCTTGTAATGCTAAGTTGATTTAAATCTGTCTCTGCTAACAAGTAGTTGTTATCAAACGTTAAATCGTAGCTATACGCTGTTATTAACGCTGTATTTGCTGTTTCATCACCGACTGCATCTCTTGATTCTTCTGCAAAAGTTGCTACAGTTAATTCTTGATAACCTACGGAATCGTTACCGATTACGAAGATATCACCTACACTAACATTTGTTACCTTATCAGCGGGTAACACCTCAAAGGTTGTGTTGCTTGAGTTGAATGCAATTGTTTGTTTGGTTGCGAGTATCTCTGAGTTTGCGCCAGTAATTCTTGTTGCGGGTATGTCAGTTTTTGCGGCGACTTCGCCTTCAAAATTATCACTTCTACTATATGCTACTTCTAATGAATTACCTAATTCACCAGGGTATAATGCGTCAAATGATCCGAACGTATGTAATGCATTGTTTGCATTAGTTGTATCGGAAGCGGTTGCTGTTAAAGCGCCATTGTCGGCACGTGCAACCCATAAAGCATTTGCATATGAAAGATAATCTGCTGCTACAAAGAATGTTTCGTAGTTATCATCATCGGGCGTACCGAATCTAGAAACTAATTCATTCTCTGAAGAAACAAGTACTGCTTCACCTACAGGACCCCATCTAAACACGCCAGCGATTGCTGCAGGTGGTGTTGCGATGGCAGGTACCGATGCTGATGCGTCCACCTCTCGAACAATTACGGAAGGACTTACGGAAAAAGCCATATTATTCTCCTTTAATATTATCTAATTAAATCTTTTGTTACTAATTAATAGTTATCACAGTTTTATTTATAAAAGTTTCTATATCTACCATCCTGACTCAGGCTTATATTCAATCCATCCTTGCGCATCCGCAATAGGATCTCCTGTATCAATAAAGCCAAAAGGCAATAATTCTTCATCAAGCTGTTCTTCTGTTTTTTCTTTTAGTTGTGCCAGAGTGTTGATATCTGTAAGTTCTCTAAAGAACCTTTGGTCAGATAACCATGCAAACAGTACTAAGGTCATTACCAAATCATCATGATGACCTGATTCTGCTTCGTAAGAATTGCCTCTTTTACTAAACCGGGATAACTCCTGTATTGTATTATAATCCTGTAGTATTAACTGATTTTGTTCAATTAATAGTTTCAATATAGAACAACCTTTTGATTTTACGCTTTTGGTTGTTCTAATTCCATGATCTGATCTCTTTCCTCCAAAATTGGAAACCTGTTTGCCTGCTCGGCCATGGTTTTCCGTGAAGAGAAGATTTTCATAGCCGTAATCCATAAAGAGTATATCAGCAACTTGTTCACCAATATCGTTAATTTCAATTAACACTGCACTCTCATTGTACATCAGCCCTATTCTATATATAACGGAGGCAAAGTCTACTGGACTTATTGTATTATCCTTAAAGACGCATACTTGTTTGTATGGCATTTCCGTCGTATCAACTATATTAAATGCTGAATAATCGAGTCCTTTACCTCTCGATACATCAACTACCATAACATATGAGCGGTCCGTTTGTGGTGCTTCATATTGTGTTATGTTCTCCGCCTCATGAATTGGCGTAGAAGGTGCAAGTTCTTTGAGTTTGGCACCACTTATTAGTGTACCTGAGCTTCCTAAGAACTGACAACAGTATTCTTGCTCAAACTTTTCTTGGTCAAAATCTAATGCTTCGAGAGTTTCCTCTTTCCATTGTTCATCCCTACCAGGAACATCGTACCACATAACTTCAACATATTCATAACCGTTGGTACCTTCTTTAGCACCTTTACATGTTTTCCAAAAGTGGTTTAAACCGTTAGGAGTAGAAGTCATTAGTAATTTTGTACTTTTACCTGATGATATCGTTGGATATACTGAAGCAAAGAATTCGTTAAATCCTTCAATAAATGCAACCTCATCAAGATATAGAAATGATATTGATTTACCACGAATAGCAGAGGATGTTGTAGTACCTGCATAGATCTTACAACCATTCTCTAAAGTAATATTACCTTTATTCCATTCCTCAATACCTTGCTGCATCCACTTTGGCAATGCTTCATAAGCTAACTGAACTCGGCTTAAAACCTCTCGAGCTGCATCACCTTTGTTTGCCAATATAGCCACAGTCTTAAATTCATTAAACAAGATGTAGTGTAATATAACCGCTACTGCCGTTGTTGTTTTACCTGCCTGTCTTGATGTCAGTACAGAAACACGTCTACTATCGGTTATCTTTCTTACTATATCTTTTTGATAATCGTACATGTCCATTGGAATTAATCCGTGGTCAACATGTACAATTTTAATATATTTTTCTGAAAAGTAAATTGGATCTTCAGCACACTTCATATATTCTTGAAGCATCTCAGGAGTGAACTCTATTTGCTCACCAATCTTTTTGAGATGAGAGTTTCCTAAATAACCTTTATCGAAGTTATTCATTGTCACCTTTAATCATTTTAAGTAAATCTGATGTAGACACTATTAAATTATTATTGGTTACTTCAGTCTTACCTTGCTGATCTTCTTCCTTTGCGTATCTTTTCTTTGTTGACATTTCAACGTAATCTTTGTTTGCATCAAGTAATGTTTTCATTAAGGTAGATACAACTTCAAACGCTCGAGGAGATTCGGATTGTTTTGCGATCTCTGTCATTTCTCGTACTGCGTCATCTCCAAGATTAATAATATTTTCTATGTTAGCTTTTGCCAATTCAATATCTTTTAGATTCTCGTTAGCTTCCTTTGTAGGAACGGCAGGTAGATTCTCTACACTTTTCTGCGGTAAATTCTTAACAGAATCTACACTTTCTACAAGTTCGCCTGCTTCTTCATTAGTTGAAAAAGAATTGTTAGGCAAGTCAGGCATCTTTTCTGGATTCAATCTATCCAATGCTTCTTGCTCAGTCTCAGCCGCATCTTCTAATGGTCTCATATTTAACTTCTGTGCTATCTTATCATCTTTCATTAGTCATCTCTTGTAATATATAACATAAAGTATGATCTACTTATTGGAAGATTTCTTACAACTTCGTTATCCCAAAGTGTATTAACAAAATCATCTTGGTCCATACTTCTTACTTTATGTTTCGAAGATTCAGCAAATGGCTTTAAAAACTCATCTCTAAACTGTATAAATCTACTAGGCCCGTCAAGTGTTGCCTTAACATGTATTTCAATTGCCATGTGCTTTACATTATTAAAGCAGTATTCTAAAGTATTCTTATTAAATACGTCGTATTCATTTCCTTCAATATCGCACTTCAAATAATCAATCTTGGTAATTCCATATTGCCTAATTAACTCTTTAAAGGAAATACGATCTAACTCATTAACAGGTAGAGGCGCTCTTTTTGTAACATAACAACCTTCTGCGTCTGATGTTCCTATAATTGCGTTGATAGGATAAACTTTTGGATCAGGCTCGTTCATACAATATTCGGAAACATTTTCGATTGCTGTTTTTAACAACTCTCTATTTGCTTCAACCATATAAACTTTAGCAGCTCCTTTATCTAGTGAGTCTGCTGCCATCATACCAACACAAGCACCAAGATCTACAACTACATCTCCTGGCTGTACAACGTACCACCAATCATAATCCTTTCTTACAAAAAATTCGTTATAGAATGTTCCTGCCATTTCTAATACAAGACCACCCATACTCATTTCTTGATTTAACGCATTCTTTCTTTTCATAATATAAAAACCTACTGTTTAATGATATACATTATTATTTATCGCGACAAACTTTTCTTAAATATGAACTGCTGAATCTATGATCTCTTCTATTAAAATGCAAATCTATATCTCTCTTACGACAAATATCTTTACCTGTAAAATCTTTATCACGATATTCCTCACCAAGGATACGAACATCAATTGTATATAGTTCTAATATATCTTCGAGATCTCTTTCGGTTGTATAAGGAATAATTTCGTCAACATAGCTTACTGCTTTAAGTTGACTATATCTTTCAACTATTGTTTGTATTGGTGGGTTCTTTTCAGGACGGTCGAGAGCAGGATCAGTTTGTAATCCTACAATTAAATAATCACATTGTTCTTTTGCTTCTCTAAGCATTTGAACGTGTCCAGCATGAAGCAGATCAAAGCTGCTACAAGTAAATCCAATTTTCATAATAATAATTCCTTCTTAACTGGGTTCTGTATCAGATGTCCTCTTTATGTAATCCCAGTCGTCATCAAATTCAATTAAGCTATAATCAACAGTTTGTGTAATGTCTGTAGTCGGTTCGTTATTTGCTGTCATACCAGGCTGAATCGTTTTAAATTGTTCAAACTCGGTATCGGTTGCTGTATCAGTTGCTATTCTTGTATCAATAAATCGTATAACTTCTTTATCTCTTTCAGGACCAAAGAACCAACCTTTCATGTTAAAGTTTAATGTATATAAAATACTTCTTCTTGTTGTAAATGCTTCCTCATATAAATCTTCTGATGTTACGTCAGTTAGAATTAACGGTATGTCCATTGGTTCCAATCCATCAATTAATCTTACAGTGCTTGTAAATTCTGGATTGAAGAATGGTAATATTTGTTCTAAACATTTAACAGCATCTTCGTTATATTTTGCCATGATGTATAAACTGAATCCCATATTATATGGAGTTCCTGAATATACAAATCGCCTACCACCATTTGCTTCATCTACTGCTGTCTTTCTTATTTTTCTTGTAGGTGCAACTTTACGTTCTGCGTCGTATGTAAAACTTGTTAACTCAAATGCCATGCGAGGTAATGTCATAGCATAAGGTTGTCCTGCTGATGGATTTCCGTCGGCATCAAAACTTGCACCACCTTCTATATTAGGATCTTGGTCAAGTCTTGCTAATATCTTTTGATATGGACCATAAGAAATAGGTACTATCTGTCTCTGATTTAAAGTACCATCAGTGCTCGTTCTACGAACTTCTAATTGATTAAAATATGTACCAAATAAAGCAACATATTTGCGAATCGTAGAATTGTAAAAATAATTTGCTATCGCCATTAGGTATCACTTATTGTTATATTTTCGCTGAATGGATCAGTCTCTGAGAAATCAAGAATACCATCTGCCTCAAGTTCAAAGTCAAGGTTACTTGCGTTGTCGTCAGTTAAAGTAAGAGCGGATAATGTTGCGTTATTTGCATCTACAATTATATCAGTATTATATTCGGCAAAGTAATCATCAATTGAAGGATGACCGGTATTAAACCTTTGGTTGGCGTATTCAATCAATTCACACTGAATATCAAATACTTGCGTTTGTCCCATCTGATAGAATATGCTTTCGTGTTCAACATATTTAATTTCAAAGATCTTTTCGTTTAATGGGAAGTATACTAAATCACCTTCTCTAGGCCTTGTAAGTTCAACAACTTCACGAGTTACATATCTTTCAAATGTTCTGTTCGCAACGGTGAGTGTTAATGTATCTCTTATTTCTAAACCGAACTTAGATAGGAAATCACCTTCGCCTTCAAAGCCTTCCATATTTTTAACATATACTTCAAATCCAAATACTTCGTTATACTCAGGAAAGTCATCTTCATTAAAGATCTTATCGCGACCTTTAATTGCTCTACTCATGTATATAACGTCAACACCATACTGCTTGATAGATTCGATTACCAAATCATCAATCAGAGATTGCTCTTGAACTTGAGAGTAATTGTTAAAGAAAGTATTAGTTGCCATTACTTATCCAATATAGTTATAAGAAAGAGGTTGTAGATTCTGTACTGCTTCTTCTTCCATAATCCGCCTTTCTTCTTTGGCATCCGCTAATATTTGTTCTCCGTTAAATGATACTCCACCTACAAGTTGCATACCTGTAAATTTTGTTAGGTTTGATCCCCATTGTTCTTTAATCAATGCAGATGTGTAATTTTGTAAGAAACGATCAGACCATACATCTGAATAGGAAGCAGGATCAATTACATCGTATGCTTCAACAATAATATATTCACCAACAGTCATCGCTTCTTGTCCGCTATCAATCCATAATTTATTAACGTGTTTGTTATAACGAATCATTGGTTTGCCGACAAGCATTTCTTGTAGGAATTCTAAATGTTGCATTGACATAAAATAGTTTGTAATATTATAACCAGTAATGTCTTCAAGATTATTTAAAACAAATTGATACTGAACATTAAATATACCACCGCCTGTAGAGATACTTGATTGCATATTAAATATACCTGAGATACCAAGAATTCCTGCTGGTAGTTGCACAAACCCATCATCGATATTCTGCTGAGTAATCTGATGTTTCATATAAACAAGTTGGCTTCCGTTATAATGATAGTCTCTCCAAAAGTCAACTGCTTCATCAACACGGTCATCGATCTGTTCGTCTGACACATTAATATCAATGACAGGAGCGCCCAGCTTGCGGAGTACCCAGCCTTTGAATTCTTCTCTTGTTGTTGGTTGTGCCATTTTAATTTACTCTGTTGTTTTTATTTTTTCTTTTCTTTTTATTATTTATCTCAAACAATAATTTTTCTTTTTCGATAACCTGCCAAAACTTCTTATCTACTTCTTTAAATAAATCAGTCTTATACTGTTGTTCTTGCGTATGCTTTAACATGAGTAATTTCCTTAGATGAAGTATTAAATACACAGCCCCAAACAAATAACGTTGGCTCTATAGTATCATCATCGGTATCATATGGGAAAGTATGAGAGTTTGCGGTACACCATTCTTGTACTATTGTTGCATCTGCCTGAAAATAAACATCAACATTTTCATTAACGTTTCCATCTTTATCATGTATTTTAGCAAAGAACGTGTAACTTAACCACTCAGGCAATAAATCATGTATTTCTCGCCATGAAGTAATGTCTGTATTTTTCATTTCTTTATCTGAGATTACAATCTTTGCCAAAACTGTTTCAGTTACAGTATCAAATTTAAGACCATACCAAGGTAGATATTCATCGTAATGCGCATGGAATCTTGCTTTAATTGCGTTTGACGGTTTTTCAAAATTATAAAATGAAATACTATCATTACTATAAGGAGGTCTCTGCGCAGTATATTCTGAAACTAGATTCTTATCATTATCAAAAGACGCAACTTCATTTGGCCAAGTAGCTTGTATTTTAGCAACTATTGCTTGACCTTGTGTTGTACTTACTGAGTAATCTACTCTTGCCGCGTTTCCACCCATGTAAGTAGTATCCATAACTTGAGAAACATCAATACTCTGTACTCTTTCCAACTGAGAATTTACTGAACCTATTGTAAGATGATATTTGCCTAAGGCTTTCTTTTCAGACTTTGCTTCATCTACTTCAGTTCCAGCATTATTTAACTCAGATGGAGTTTCTACTAATGATCCGTTACTATCGGTAATTCTAGTAATAAATCCACTTGGACTTTCTAAATTTTCCGTGTGTGTATACGTATATGACATTATAATATCTCCACAAAATAATCTTTCTCGTTACCATTTGTACCAAAATATGAAGAAATACTATAGCTGCCGGCGTTTGAATAAGTTGCCGTGGCGCCGGATCCGGTGGTAGCATTAAAGGTAAGAGCTGTTCTTGCTAATGTTAGATCTGGTGAACCAGTATTATTTGACTGATCTAAATAAATGTTAACACTTGTCCAGCCTGTGTTAACAAAGGTGCCAGTAAATCCAGTTTTTTGAAATCTTATGTACATTACAGTATTTGTAGTACTTACACCTGTACAGATCACTCCGGTTTGACCCAATACTGTTCCTAGTAAGTTGTTGCCAGAGACTGTGCCAAGGGTGCTGCCAGTGGTACTGGTGAAGTCGTAATATCCGCTAGACTGATACGCGTACCCGGAGGTATAGCCCGCAGTCATAGAGGCGCTCATTATTGCACCGCTGCCGCCACCGCCTCCACTGCCTGTGCCTGCTGATACTATTCCTGCATTACTAATAACATTCATTACATGTGATAGTGCCATTTTATTTTCCTATGCTGTTCCGGCGTATCGAACTTCATAATAGCCTGTTGCTAATACTGGTGATCCACTACTATTCGCTGATATTTCTACTTTCATAACACAATTTTCATCAGCATAGGTATTGGAAGTTCTAGTGTCTTTTACATTAAATTCTCTTGTTCCAGTTAAAGCTATCCATGTGTTGAGTGTATCACTTTCACCCACGTCTAAGTTAACTGAGCCTGAGTAGTTAGACACTTTTATATAATATGTTTGCGATGGAGTAATGTTATTCCAAGTTGTGGTAGAATATAAAGTTTCGCCATCTCCGCCGGCATTATTTGGATGTTGCCATTTATATACATTACCGTCTGCTTTAAATCTCCAACCTGCTTCAAACGGTACTATGCCAGTTGCATCCATATTCTTTAATGGCAGCGCTGTGGTTCCACCTAAAGTAACGGATTCTGTTGGCGAAGATCCTGCGTATCCTACAGCAGACCCTGTCTGGTAAGTTCCTCTTGAAAGAAGTGTTATTTGCCAATATCTCGAGCCACTCCAGGTTGGTTCTCCACCTATCCACTTTATAGTAGAAGGGAACGTTGGAGCATGACCAGAAGATGTTGTATCTAATAATAAAGCAGTTGTTCTACCTTCATCGCCGCCGCTTATAGTAAACGTTTGCGCTTGGGTCATAATACAAGTCTGAATAGAATTAGACAAAGTAATGTTTGAAGTAACAGAAGATGGAGAAGCGTGTAAGTCTCCATACACACCAGAACAAGACTGAATATTAATAAAATTTCTACTATCATCTATAACAATAGTGTTTGATATTTTAATTGCCATTTTTAGTTTCCTTTATTACTCTTCGGCAAGATCTTCGATTATCTCATCTGCACTACCTTGAGCAGATGCTTGAGATGCAGCAGTATCTATATTACCTTCGCCGTCGTATATAGATGGTGCCTCAACATAAATTTGTGCTGGGTGTTCTAATACTCTGCATGTAGTCCATACATGATCTTCACCTTCTATATTTTCAATTCTTGTATTAAATTCGTATTCGTAGTCCATTTTTTTATTTCTCTCTAAGTAAACTTTATTTCTACAGTTCCGCCGCCTGTCTGGCCATGGTAAGGATTTCTTGGTGAATCATTCCCACTTCCACCTGAGCCGCTATAAGCTAATTTCCACTGTGTTACAAAAACACCGCCAGACATAAAAGTTGAATATGTTGAGGCTGACCTTGACTGAGTCTGCACACCGTTAGTACTTTCGCTATCAAGATCCAAGGATAAGTAAATCCATCCTGTTCCATCACCAGAAGTCGTTGGAGCCTGATTAGGAAGATATTGGGTACTGTTGGTTAATTGTAACCAAAACTCATCATCTTGCTGACTACTTTGATACATATATCCATCTCTAAAAGTCATACTCTTTATAAGGCTACCACCGTATGTCACATCTGAATATACACCAGTAGGAACATCACGATTAACAAATGAACCATAATTACTACCACCGTACGGAGCACCTGTTTGAACAGCGTTAAAACCGTAAAGCGCCGTTGCTGTAAAGGATTGAGACCCAACAGTCATAGTCTTTTGCATATCGGATGCCGGTGTACCTGATCCCGCGCCCCAGCCTGTCGCTGTTGCTCTAATCGTAGTGCTATCCCAACAAGTTAAACCAACTACCCAGTGTTGTACTCCACTTGCATCCCAATCTGGTTCAGTACCATCTCCTGGCCATTGTATTGAGGAAGGCCAAGTTGGAAGATGTCCACTTGTGGATACGTCTAACATAAATATAGATGTTTTTCCTGTGGCGATATTAGACGCAGTAAATGTAGTAGGTGCGGTCAAGGTCTTTCTCATGATCGGCTTGGTCATGTCTAAGACTGTACCTACTGTATGATAGGTACCATGGAACTGACTATATTTACCTTCGATGCCGTTCATGTTTTCGACAGCAATAGAATCGTTTATGACGGTAGTTCCTGCTATTTTAATTGCCATTTATGTTATCCCTATGGTATTTGGCCAGCATATGATTGCGCGAAGCACGATCCACTGCCTTGTGTAAATTCACATGTTGAATATAAAGTTCCTTCATCACATACAACTTTAACTCTAAAGTCAGGATCGGCCGTATTTAAACTAAAAGTTGTTTGCGCGGTTTGGCCAGAAGTCGCTTTAGCCATCCATCCAAATTGTAGAGCGCCGGGTGAATTAGGAACAGAATAATAAGTTCCTGAAGCGTATCCATCGTCTGCTGGAGTTGGACCAAATGCATATCCTGAAGGACTCCCAGGACCTGATTGTGAGCTAACATTATACTGAGCTTGTACTGAAGTAATATTAGTGCAACCTGATGTGCTAATATAAGTATGATAAACTGTTGCCACCGCTGCATTCGTTCCACCGACGTGGGAACAATCTATTCTATTTTGAGAAGCATCGTAATTAAAAGAAACTTTCGCAAACGCCTCGGCACCAAGGCCACCGCCTACGGTACGCGTCTGAATATGATCCCAGTCTGGTATTGTAAAAGAAGCAGGTAGGGCTGGTGCGGCAGGTGTAGTGTTATATCCAGCGGCAGATGCGTAAACATCATTAGGCCCAAAGGCTACGGTAGTAATTACCCAATATCTATTAGAAGCCCAACTAGGAGTAGCCTGAAACGACCAATCACCAGGAAACGTAGGTACATGATTTGAGGTAGATATATCTAATAGTATTACTGATGTTCTGCCAATCTGTGCGTTAACATAAGTAAATGTTGTTGCGGCCGTAAGAGTCTTGGTTAACATTGTGTATGACAAGTCTATCGCGGTACCACTAATCGTCTGAACGTATGGGTGGAAGTTTGTATACGTACCGTCCATATCACTAATTCCAGATAGTGCACGATAATCGTTAATGACGGATGCCCCGCCGATCTTAATTGCCATCTTCGTCCTCCAGACTATTAGCGTTTAAGTAATATAGTTATTTATACTTAGTCTCTTCTTTCAATATCAGATTCTTCGAGTTTATCTCCAAGCCATACTTCGATTACTTTTGCTGATTCTTTACCAACATTAGTTGCTCTATGCCATGTTTCTTTTGGAATGTCGACACTCATACCTGCATGATAAATTTTAGTATGCTTTGATCCTGGCATTCCATCATCTCTATCAAGTTCCATTAAAACAGAACCACTTACAATATGCCAATGTTCAGATCTATGAAAATGTCTTTGGTCACTTAATGCTTGACCAACATCAAAACTTAATTCTTTAACTCTCCATTGTCCATTGGTATCCAAGATCTTATATGTTCCCCATTTACGTTGAGTCGTAGGTTGAGACCATTCTTTTAATATCCAACTTGATGAATTCTTTTTATCTTCTCCACCAATTCCAAATTCAAAAGATACTCCTTCTACTGCCATCTCAGGGATGTTATCTGATGTTCTATCACCACCGTTTACGAATATAATAGTATCTGAAGGATATAAAAGTTTAACCTGTTCTAAGCAATCTATCGCGCTTCCATCAGAGTCATCAAATGAAATTACTTTATCTACACAAGCAAGTTCTGAAACAATAGCTGCTCTTTCTTCGAACGGCATAAAGTTTCTACCTTTCTTTCTTATGAGCCATTCATCTGAATTTACACCAACTACTAATTGAGTTCCGGATAAAGATGCATCTTTTAAATATTCTATATGTCCAGAATGTATTGGATCAAAGCCACCCGTGGCAACTACTGTAATCATTTATTCTTCCTCTATTGGTCTCATAAAGTAATCCCAAATAAAATTAACTTCTTTCTTTGATTTCATTTCTTGTGGCATATCTACTACATCAGGATGGTAGTACCAATCTTCGTAAGGATATCCATGATTAAAACAAACGTTTGGTACAGCGCAAACGTATCCTGCCTTTTCTAATATTCTTTTTGCATGAAACTTTTTATCAGTACCTAAACGATATGAATCGTGTTCAAATGTAACGACACCAAACTTATATCTGTCAAAAGGTATTTGCTCTAGTACCGCAATTGAAAAATCATCACAGTCAATTTGTAAGTAATCTATTTTATTATCAACAGAATGCATTTTAAATAATTGTTCGTAATCAATTTTAGTCGCATCAGCGCATATAACAGTACCTGAACGGTTCTCTTTAAATTTATAACATAAAGCTTCTGAGTTGTCAATAGAAATACCTTTCCATCCATATTTCTCTTCAAGTAATGCTGTGTTATTATGAACATAAGGATCGCCAGAACCAATCTCTAAATAACTACCATTTCTTTTACCTTTGTTTACCGATAGAACAAACATGTCTTGGAAATGTTTAGAATGATTTTTACCTATTCCATCAATACCTTCAAAAGGAAATTTATATCTGTTAAGATCAGAAGATACATAAGGAATAATATCAGGATAGAAAATATTATCTAACATCTTAGAAACTTTTTCTTTTAATTTGCGTGGCAGTGTTTCTTTATACTTTAAATCAAATAGTAGTTCTTTACCATTTTGTTGTCCTGCGATATACCACGATGCAAGAGCTTGATAATATTGTAAGTATACTGGTCCTGGGTATCCTAATTCGCAATTCTCTTCAGTAAATGGATCCATTGATAGAGCAAGATTTGCATGCATTAAACAATCTTTCCATTTTGAAACATCTTCATAATGCTTACATAATAGATAGTGCGCTTCAGGTCGGCTTGGGCATAACGCAACTGCGTCTTGGAATGCACCTTGTACTGTAAATCCTCTATCTCTTTGTCTATCGTAAGCACGTCCAATGCCGATCATACATTTATATTGTAGTTCGTTATCTTCACTTAAATCAGCTGCCTTTAGATATAACGAAACAGCCATTGCGCCATTTTCTAATTTATCGTATTCTTTTGCCAAATCATAACACAGTTCAGGATTCTTTGGATCCATAATATGTTTTTCTAATACAGTTTGTAGTATCATGCTCCACTCCTCGCAACAAAATCAAAGAATACAGGTTCAGGCATTTTCAATAAGAATGTACCGTTGTCCTGATATCCAAACGCAATAATAATATTTCCATTAAGGAATGTCATTCCTGTAGCAAACTCAATGTTATATTCCAATCCTGTCGTAGGATCTATTTGAGTACCTAAGAAATGAAAGTCTCTGGTGCGATGTAATAAATTCCAATCTTCATCCCACATAATAACTCGATGGTTATAGTGACCATCTTTACGACCAAACACATCTCTGTTTAAATCAACCTCATGAGTAATTGTCATACGATTACCATCGCCGATTGGATATACTTGAGTACCTCCACGGAGATCACGTGGCATAGACATTTGTTTTTCTTCGTCAAGAACAATTGTAGTCGTTGTTCCTTCTTCAGGATCGAACTTACAAACTTCTACTGGGTTACACCATTTAACAAAACACCATGGCATATCAACAATAGGCATCCAATTCTTTTCACAATAGGTACCATCGTCTCCAGGAGCAGGGATAGGAAAACGAGCAACTTCTTTCCATTCGTCGTCGATATATTCTATCTCTTGCATTTCCATACGGCCTCTACCTTTATCGTCGTAACAATCTCGTCTTACTCCACAAAGGAATAAACGATTGTCCCAACTAAATAAACGACCGTCCTCAAGACCAATAAAGTTCCATGTTGGTGGTGTATCAAGTTCAGATGTATTAATTCGACCTGCATGGATAACTTCCAAGTCAGCATTTAACTCGGTCATAATATTGTAAGTCGTTAAACTAATATCGTTTTCAGGATGTAGGTATTGTAGGGGACCCCAAGTATGTGGGAACTTTTTACCTTCTGAATGATAAAGAGTGTAGTTGACGTGGCGAACGTTCAATAGAATCCTTCCATCATGTTGAAAGATAGAAGGATTCATAATCCCGGTTTCGCCAGTTAACTCTTTGGGTAGTGTAATTGGGTGGATGCTTCCGCCACGTTTTAATGCATACTGCACCAATCCGTGATGACGTAAATCATGCATGTTGACTCCATAATGTATATCAAAATTTTATTTATTCAACTAAGACCAAGGAATATCTCGTGCCGTGGTAATACCACGATGTCGCTTCTCCGCAATCTTTTCGTCGTAGGATGCAATTTGTTCCGCTGAATTTATTGTATTCAGCCATCCTACAACTTGTTCTTCTGTTAAATCAGCAAAAGCAGTGAAGTCGCCTTCGGTCGTATTTTCAGCAGATAGTTTTGTATATCCAACTATCCTTGCTGAATTACCGTCTTCGTCAACTCCAATCCTTAACCATTGTATTACTATTACGGCATCAGCCAACGCAACACCATCAGCGTTGGTCTGAGCTCGAGTATCAAGCTTAAGTATTTGCCAAGAATAAGTCATTGGTTATTCTCCAAACTTATTCAGGTGCGGCTTCTGAATCTTCCGAATCATCTTCTTCAACTGGTGCATCGCCAGGAACTGGTGGTGTTACATCACTACCGTCGCCCCAAGGCATTGCAGCTTCTTCTTCAGTTGCTTCATCGATTTGTGCGCCAACTCTTTCAGAGATATGATCCGCATATCCTTGATCGCCGTTTACAACATCTTGAATCCAACCTAAGACAGTTGCCTCAGTTAATGTTTCAAATGCCGCAAATGATCCAGCTGGTACGTTGACTGCAGTAAAAGGAGTAGCTCCTGAAAACTCGCCAGTTTCACCGTTTGAATCAGTACCTGTAAGTTTCCAAAATGTTTGGATTACAGCTCCGGATAGAGTTACACCTTCTGAGTTTACTTGGTCTTTCTTCTTTAAAGAAGTTACTTCCCAAACCCATGTATAATCTGTACTAAGTGCCATTTTTATTTTCTCCGTTATTTAATAACCTTAAGTTATAGTTCTATTTATAATATATTATATCACAAACTCGAGCATATGTCAATAGTTTATGATGGTTTGTTCAACAATTTTGAAACCATGTCTTTTAAGTCATCAATTTCTTGTTGCTGTTTATTTATAATGGTTTGCTGTTCTTTGATTGCTTCAATTGTTAATGCAACCATATTACCGTAAGCCACTGCCTTGTTACCTTCTTCTCCAGAAACAACCTCAGGTAATACCTTCTCAACTTCTTGAGCAACAACACCTGCCTGTCTAAGAATATCTGGAGCATTTGCATCTTCAACATCTTTTTCGTAATCGGTTCTCTCATATGTATAACCATTAAGAGAACATAGTTTTTCTAATGCGTTCGGTATAACTTCAAGATTTCTCTTAACAGCAATATCAGAATATGCAATAATGTTACCGCGAGACCATATACCATTACCGATTGCGGCATACAAAGTACCGTTCATTCTGTGTTGTAACTGATGCGACAACCCACTGATTGATTGGTTAGATCCTGTACCTACGTTGGTATGTGTCCACGTTAAACCGTATATATTACCTGCAGATGTACCAGAAGCATTTGTTCTATAGGCAGCACCCATTGACCAAACATGCTGATAACGAGTTGATGCATATACACCAACCACACCTTTTCCGTAGTTACCATCAATAAGAACATCACCGGCAAGTCTTGCTGAGTTTCCGCCTGATGTTGGGTCCAAATAATATCCTGTGTTATTGTAATCGTAGAATAATGTACCACGAACATCACTTGAGAATACCGCTCTACTTGATAAAGCAGCTCTAAATGATCCGTTGTTAATAATCAATAAACCATGATCGTTTAGATTATTTGCACCACCAAGACCGCCTGCATTTGGATGCGACCAATATAAACCATAACAATTCTGCGTTGAGGTACCTGCACCATTAATCGAATACTGATCATCCATATTAAAGACTGATTGTAATCTTGTAGATGCATAAGTACCTGTAACACCCAATCCATAATTCATGAACCTTACAGTACCATTAATTTGGATTGTGTTATAGTTTGATGTACTTGCTTGGTCACTGTAATAACCAGTGTTATTAGAATCGTAATAACGGCCTGCATACATTGAACCGCCGTTGGTGCTATTAACATCCAACATTGGAATAGTACGCCAAGATCTCCAAGAAGGCCAAGAAGAACGGAATCTTAAGTTCTCAATTGGTCCACCAACCATCTGCCAACCGTAACCAGAAGTATTAGAGTTACGATAGTGGTATGCCTGCATTCCAACCCAGTGAGATGTACCTGAAGGCTGATTAGCTGGATTACTCCAAGAATCAATTGCACCTGAACCCCAAGTTGAAACGACGTTCATATCTTGACGACCCCAACCCATGGCACCTGTCCAATAGTTGGTATCACCTGTTTGTCGAGGTCTTGCTCTGTAATAATCACCAGAGTTTCTTGTATGACCAGGTTTGGCCATAAATGCCATTGTTCTGTTACTTACACCTTCAAATCGTGTTGAGTTAGTTGATGCACCATCAAAGTAATAAGATGTATTATTTCTGTCGTATAGAATATAGGCTTGAATTGAGTTGGCATATAATGTACGATATACTTCGGCATTAGCATTACCACCTTCCATTCTAAAGCCCCAGTTACCTGAGCTGTTTAATAGACCAAAACCTGATCCATCATAATAGAGATAACCACGACGACCTGTACCTGATCCTTGTGAACCTTGGTAACGATCGTATATAATTAATCCACCTGAAGAACCACCACCGTCTAGATGCCAATAACTGCCACCTGGACTATAGAAGTGACGGCCTGTGTTTTGGTTATATAAACCTTGTCCTGCGTTATAGTTTCTCCACCAACCGTCAGAGTAACCTTCTCCTACTCTTGTTGTTCTAAATCTTGCATCACCTTGACTTGAACCAAAGTAATAAGCAGTATTTTCTCTATCGTAAAAAATGTTAGCTCTTACATCATTCATATATGAAGTAGAAGCAAAGTTACCGTAGTAAGATGTATTGTTACGGTCGTAGAATATATCAGCTTGTAAGTTACCAATTACATAGGTTGTTCCACCAACATAGTTGTTTAGGTATATACTATAACCAGATCTTGCGTCTAAATGCAAGTTACCGTTTGTAGCAGCAACCGATGCATGTGAACCGGTGACATGGCCGTTTGTACCAACATACAAGTATTGACCCCAAGTTGTATTAGGACCGTGGAATGTACCGCCTCTTTGTCTAACCGCTGCGTTAGAAGTAGAGTTAAGGTCAGCATAATAACCAGAATCATTATTATCATAGAAGATTGGTGCACGATAGGATCCACGAGCATACATATAACCAGCTGCTGATCTTTCTTCCCAAGTACCGTTAAAGTAAAGCGATGTATATGAGTTTCTATACCACAGTTGCATCCATTCGTTATCAGTGTCATTGTAAAGACCAACAACACTAGAGTCAGATGACATCAATACGAATCTATCGTTAATTGAATAACCTTCCCAGCCGCCTTTACCGCCGCCTTGAACTGCAACTGAACCGTAGTTACCATTAGGATAGTCTAGATAAACTCCTGAGTTATTATCGTACCCAGGATAAATTCTATTTGTTCTAAGCTCATTGAGTCGAGAAGTACTTGCTGGGTCAACATAGTAACCTGTATTGTTTCTATCATAGAACAACGTTGCGCGAACATCATCTCTAAATACTGCACGTGGTCCAATGGCAGCTCTCCAGGATCCGTTGTTGATAATCAACATACCGTGATCACTTAACTGATTAGCACCACCTAGTGAACCTGCGTTTGGATGCGACCAATATACACCGTAAGCATTCTGAGTAGAAGTACCTGCAGAATTAATAGAATACTGATCATCCATATTAAAGATTGTCTGTAATCTTGTGGATGCATAAGTACCAGTAACACCTAATCCATAATTCATGAATCTCAAGGTTCCATTAATCTGAACCGTATTCATGTTGGATGTAGATGCAAAGTCGCCGTAGTAACCGGTATTATTAGAATCTATAAATCGTTGAGCATACAGATCACCGTTACCAATGTTGGTGTTATGTATCGCAGTAGTACGCATTGCGATTGCGCGTTCTTTTGTTCTTCCGCCTGGTAGGCCTGAGTTCGTAATATTGGTAACGAGGTTAATATCATCGCCGTTTGCGTTTCTTACGTGAACCGAGAATGAATTCCAATATGATACTCTTGGCCACCAGAAATGCAAGGTTCCATTATACTGGAATACATACAGGTTACTGAAACCAGCTTTACCAATATGTTGACCGGAATAATTGATAATAGTATTAGCATACAAGTAACCTTGAGCAGTAAAGCTAAACGGTACATCACCAGAATAAGATTTACCTGTTGCTTCAAGTACGAACGAAGCACCGTTAGTTGCCGTCGCAGGAATACTTGTTGCTACTAACGTACCTGCTGTAAAGTTAGAACCTGAATGTCTATAAGTTCTTACATAATTACCTCTTAACTGAAGATCATATAATCTCGAGTTAGAAGCAAAGTCGCCGTAGTAACCAGTATTATTATTGTCATAATAGATTGGTGAACGAGCTTCATTGAACGCGTAGAAAATACCATTCGTATCGAGTCTTGCACCTTCTCTGTTCGAAGTATAGTACATTCTTGTTCTTCGACCAGAATAATAGTTGAGGTATAGATCTTGACTACCTTGCGCATCAATATGGAAGTTACCACCAAGATACATTCTACCATTATTATTTACTGAGGTAAACGTTGCACCATTTTCCATTTGAATGTTATTAAATCTAACATTACGCATTCTTGCATCACCTTGGCTTGAACCAAAGTAATATGCTGTATTTTCACGTTCATAGAATATGTTAGCTCGTACATCATTCATATACGATGTACCACCAAAGTCACCGTAGTAAGATGTATTATTTCTATCGTAGTAAATTGTAGCCTGAATAGCACCACTTACATAAACTGTTCTTCCAACATACCATTGTAGGTATAGGTCACGACCTGACTTAGAGTCAAGGTGAAGGTTACCATTGGTTGTCATAACGGAAGCATAAGAACCACTCCAATGTCCGTTTGAACCAACTGCTAAGTAATCACCCCATGATGTGTTAGGTCCGTGTAATGTTCCACCTCTTTGTCTTGTTGAACTATTACTTGTTGAGTTAGGATCTACATAGTAACCTGTATCATTTGAATCGTAGAAGATCGGCGCTCTCCAATCCTGAGAAGCGTTACCACCAGGACCGATTAATCTACCGTCATTCGCAATATAAGATCTATCAGAACCATCTTGTCTGAACTGAACAATTCTATTTGAGTTTGCGTTAGATACAATGTACCAACGGTTTGAGTGCATTTGTATTTTACCAACACTTGCACCTGGGTTACCTGTCCAAGATGAGCTACCGCTTGAACGAATATCTGAACTTGTAATATTAAGAGCGTTTGCACCGCCGTTAAAATCAACATCTCCATTAAATACCATTGCATTAAATACAGAAGTACTTGCTGGGTCAGCATAATAACCAGTGTTATCAGAATCATAATAACGATTAGCGTACATTGAGGCGTTGTTACCACTGTTAACACCAAGAACAGGTATTGTCTTCCATGATGAGAATGAAGACCATGAATTTCTGAATCTTAGGTTTCCAATCGGACCACCTGCCATCTGCCAACCGTGTTGTGATCCACCGTTAGAATAGTGATATGCTTGAACACCAACCCAATGCGAAGTACCGCTTGGTTGGTTAGCTGGGTTGCCCCATGTATCAAAGAATCCTGAACCCCAATGGGCAACAGTATTCATATTTACATTACCCCAACCTTTAGAACCTGTCCAATAGTTAGAGTCACTAGTAATATTTGGTCGTCTACCGTTGTTACTTATTGCTCCACTTCTTGTATGACCAGGCAATCCAATCATTGCTTGACCACGAGCACTCAGACCTTGCCAATGAGTATCACCAGCTGGGTTAGAATAATAAGCTGTATTATCTGAGTCGTAGAATAATGGAGCACGGAAACTGAATGGTGATTGAACATGACCACCTTGATGCAAGAACATATTATCACGTCTTGTACCTTGTGATTTAACAAAGAAGTGTAATTGTCCTGTAGACCATCCGTTTACTGTACCTGCACCTTCTTTCTTAGCAATAAGACCTGCTAGGTTAACAGAGTTACCTGAAGTCGGTCCTTCACGAGATGTAAATACTAAACTTGTTGTTCCTTGGTCCACACCACTATTGTTGTGTATCGCAAGAGCAGGTATAGAAGCATTAAGTCCTGCACCTGTATGATCTTGTCTTACATATAATCTTGTAGTATATGAACCAGGATTTCTATATGTTGCACCGTCCCACTGATAATGTGATTGACCGTTTGAACTGGCTCCTGTAATATAAGCATATGATCTTGCATATAGATTATTTGCATCAACAACATTCATTCTTGAAGTAGAAGCAGGATCTGTATAGTAACCTGTATTATTACTATCGTAGAATATTGGAGCTCTTAATGAACTACCTGCTTGTAAGCTATTATTAACATATACGTTATTACCACCTAATGGGTCTGAACCATTATTAATGGACATGACCTGCGTGCCCATATTATAATCATTATAGAAACGCATACCTTGGTAAGAAGCATTAGCACCAAACTTAATACCTGTGTGGAAAGCAATTCTTAAATCAGGATACGGATATGTCCATGCACCACCTTCACGGTAGATAGCATAAGCAGTACTTTGACCACTACTAAAATATAATCCAAATTGGTCGTCTTGTGAAACATCATCCATGTGAGCAAAACGTTGACCTTTAAAAACATTCAGTCTTGACTCACTATGTGGGTCTATATAATAACCAGTATTATCTGTATCGTAACCAATGTTAAAGTAAATATTTTTGCCTGAAGCAGAACCGGCGTTTCTTCCGTATACGACAGGAGATAACCAACCTGAATAGTTATCGTTATTCCATTGTGTCTTATATGCAAGGTCACCAGTATGTGCTGAATATAATTGGAACGAATGATTGTCTGTTCTTGTACTTAATACTGAACCGTAAGTATATACCGATGTTCCTGGAGAGTTAGTATAATTCTGAATTGCGTTATACTGAGTAACAGTAAATTTACCAGAACTATTAACAAGGTTTTGCCAATCTGATTCTTGGTTAGTTGTATTAATAGAACCAACGTTTGTATTATCGCCTCTTGCATTAATATGTAGACGATTTAATCTTGTCGTATTCTGAGGATCCATATAGAATCCTGTATCCTGCCTATCATATAATATGTTAGGACGAATATCATTCATATATGATACACTATCCAGATCCATGTAATATGCAGAATTATTGTTATCACGGAATATTGATGCGTATACATCGTAATCTGTTTTAATATTCGAGTGATAATTAACTCTCTTCAGAATTGGCATTGTGAACTCACGAAGAGCTCCACCACTTGGATAGTTATAAAGAATTCTTAATCTTACGTATCTTACACCACCACCGTCTGAACCACTATAAGGTGTATGAGAAGTTGGTAATGTTGTATGAGCTCGGAATGTTTGCCAAGTTGTTTGCGTAGGTATTGTTCCACCTACAACGAAGTAAGTAGTACCTGTGTTACCTGCGATCGGTCTCTTATCTTTATCGAATCTCTCAATACCATAATAAAGTCGACCACCTGAACCTGAAATTGTTTTCTGATGTATTTCACCAAATACCTGCTCGCCTGGTTCAACTTCAATATAATCTGAATAGAAGTTTCTATATGCAGATGTTCTTAATACGTAAGAAGAACTTCCAGGAGCATCTGACGATTTAACAAATTCTGCCGTATCAGATGTAGTATAGTTTTCAGCACCTTGCATTGCTTTAATAACACGTTTCTCAAAGTACATAGTACCATCAAACAGTGTTTCATCAGCAGCACCACGAGTATATAATTTACTCAACGATATGTTTTCATTACCACCACTGAGGTTGTAATTAGATGCAGCCATCTCTCCATCAATAAGCATATTACCATCTTCGGTAAGGCGCATTCTATCGCCGATGCCATTGAAGTGAACAATAAATGCTGATTTAGAACCTACACCATTAAAGTTATAATTGTCATGTACTAACCAAGGATAATTAGAATCAGCTGCACTATTTCTAAATCCAACCAAGTATCTGTTATTGTGATAGATACCAAGTGGGTATGAACCAGAACCTGTTAAGTTACCTTGATTACCAAGCTCTAATGTTTTTAATTTAGAACGAGACGCAAAATCACCGAAGTAAGTTGTGTCGTTTGAATCGTAATAGATTGGTGAACGCATTTGGTTATTTGCGAGGAAGTAACCATTTCCTGTTTGTGCTTGTACTCCACCATTCCAACGCAAATCTATATAGCTGTTTCTTACTGAATACCATATCCATTTGTTATCAACATCATTGTACATGCCGGCATCGCCAACACCACTTGACATAAGAACATAATTGCCAGCAATAGAATAACCAGCCCAACCAGATTTATAACCACCAACTTCCATTGAACCGTAATTACCAGAAGCAGCATCAGCATAATATGTAGTTGCATGGTTAAAGTAATATCTTAATGCCTGTATTGCGTTAACTCTTGTTGTACTTGCGAAGTCACCGTAATAAGCTGTATTATTTGAATCGTAAAAGATTGGTGAACGCATTTGGTTATCAGCAAGTGCGTAACCGTTTAGAGCTCGTAACTGTTGAGAACCATTATAGTACATGGCGGTTTCACCACCATTCTCGCCTCTAAATAACCAATGATTATTTACATCGTTATAGATACCGCTGGTGTTTGAGTTGTTGTGCATGAATACAACACGACCACCAATTGAGAAACCTTCGTATCCACTTCTTCCGCCACCGTCAACTTGTAATGAACCAAACGTTCCTGTAGGTTCACTTAATACAACAGCATTACCATCAAGAGTAATTGTATCCATTCTTGATGAGCCATTCGGATTTACATAATATGCAGAGTTATTTGCATCATACAATATTGGTGTATGAATATTTGTATCAACTTTTAGAGTACCAAATATTTGAGACTTAAATGAGTTTCCTGTGTATGATCCCCATCTTTGAACTGCTGCCCAGTTTCCAGTACCAACTGTTTCTGATAGGTAAATTGGAACACCGCCGCCATGATCCATTTTATGGAATTTATGAGCCCAAGTATTACTGTTGTAATTACCTCGCATCATAAGACCGTTAGTACTTGCGTTAGCACCACCTGGGGCTTCGTTACCAACATTGATGTTCATAAACTGTTGATAAGAAGTACTTGCTGGGTCAGCGTAATATGTATTATCGTTTGAATCATAGTAACGAGCAAAGTAAGCATTAGCACCAGTTACATTACCTGTGAAACTACCTTGTTGAGCATATAAGCCATCCCAACGATAAGTAGATAAACCTAAGTTACCTGAATTAGTAACTCTTGGTATAATATCACCACCTGATGCTCCGTTATTTTCACCGAAGACATAATGAGTAGATCCACCTTCCGTAGATTCAAACGCCATTGCCAAATTAGCACCTGCCGTATATGAAGCGTCAGAATGCCAAACTTTAATAGAGGCTTGTTGTAATCCACTTAATCCTGGTGTTTCAGTTGAACCTTGGTCAGTAAATGTAAGTCCGACACCACCGCCATTAGTATTTTTCTGTAACTCAATGCCTGTGCCCCAAACTTCAAGTTTGTTTCTTACTCTTACTCGGTTTGCATCTACTCTAAATCTTTCAACACCATTTGTATCAATCTTAACTGCATCGGTACCTGGGAATCCAATTAAAGTATTGAGATCACCACGATGTCTGATATAATCGTCAAGATCAATACGATTCATTTGCGATGTGCCATCAGGATCTACATAGTATGCTGTATTCTGATATGAACGGAATCTGTCAAAGTCAGCTAAACCAGTTGAGTAAACAGTTTTGTTATTTCTGATACGGAGGTATGTAGCATCTGTCATATACAGACCGCCACCCCAACCAAATCCTATTTCCTCGTCCTTCATAAAGGAAGAAGTACCACGACCAAATACAATTGCATCATCGTTGCCTGCTAATTGTATTGAACCGCCTACGTGTAATCTGTTAGTTGTGGCTGCACCGACTAAAGGTGTGTTATCCATTGAAGTATAAGTTGGAGCAGTAGAGTTCGCAACCATAACATTTAAGTTATCATCTACAACTAATGCTTCACTAAACCCAGATGTCCAGAATCCCCAATTAGTTCCTGACCGTAATACGTTGTACATATTACCAGAACTATCACCACGTATTGTAGCACCGCCTGATGCACCGTCAGCTCTAAACTCAATATATCTGTTTCCAGAATTAACTGGATTTGATGATGGGTCGATCCTATTAAGATACATAAGAGCGTAAGTACCATCATAATCTCCACTAATGGCTACCGTAGTACTATTACCACCTTCGTCTCCATCAGTTACAAGAGCAATACCGCCTGTTCCTGAACTATCACTCCATCTTGAATTGTTTGTTATGGTTCCAACTCTTACAGCACCATTTAAAGTTGCTGATAAACTTGCATCTCCAGGATTTAAGAAATAACCAGTTGACTGTCTATCAACAAATCTATCTGCTTGAACATCGCCTTGAACAGTAACAGGTTGATAGAATGTGGATAAGGCATTTGTAATATTTAATCTTTCAACTGCGTTTGTACCAAACGTAATACTATCAGCAGCATCAAAGCCCATGTAGGTATTTGTATCACCGCGATGACGAATATATGTATCAATGTCGATCTGCGACATTTGCGATGTGCTAGCAAAGTTACCATAATAATTTGTGTTATCTGAATCATAAAAGAGTGGTGAACGAGCTGATCCACTCATTGTTGTAAACGTTGTTACTAATACTCTTTGAGTACCGCCAGTGACAACTTCAAAACTATCTGCACCATTAAAGTTCAAGTAAGTATTTGTATCTCCATCATGGAAGATAGTACCAACAAGACCAATACCAGACATTCTTGAATTGCCTGCCGGATTGACATAGTATGTTGCGTTATTTAAATCGTAGAAGGCACTTGCATATACATTCGGGAATATTGCATCAACGGTGCCTGTGATATTCGTTGCATTAATTTCTAATCTTTCAGTTCCTGCTGTTGTAACGATTACGTTATCATTAGAATCAAAACCAAAGAATGTATTTGTATCACCGTTATGTTGAATGTAATCGTTAATACCAATACGATTCATTACTGATGTTGAAGCAGGATCCGCATAATAAGTATTATCATCTGAGTCGAGGAATCTTGAGGCTGATAGATCACCACTGAACGTACCGTCTACTGCTGTAAGATTACCAGTTACATCAAGATCGCCTGTAACAGTTACTCCTGAATTATTAGCAGTTAATCTTGTTGTGGTATCAGTGACAAGCTTAATTGTATCATCTTCAAATCCGACGGCCGTACCAGCATCGTCGTTATGAACAACTGCGTTATCAACTCCTAGAGTGTCTACTTTGGAAAGACCAGCAGGATCTACATAGTATGTGTTATCATCTGCATCTACAAATCGTTTACCGATTACATCAGTGCCTGCGGTTACAGTCGTTGCTGCACTTACTGAACCAGCAGTTGCCGATATATTACCTGTAGTTGCTGTTATGTCATCACCAGCAATTACATCATCACCTGCGATAACATCTCCTGCAGTTGCTGTGACATTACCTGTTGTTGCCGTAACATTGTCTTGGGCAACTACGTCTCCTGCACTTGCGGTAACGTCTCCTGTTGTTGCTGTAACATTGTTTTGAGCAATTACATCGCCTGCGCTTGCAGTAACGTTTCCTGTTGTTGCTGTAACACCTGTTCCACCAGTTACGGTTGTTCCTGCTGCAACTGAACCTAAGGTTGCTGCGATGTTTCCTGCTGATGCTGTAATATCACCGGCAGTTGCTGTTATGTCATCACCAGCAATAACATCATCACCTGCGATTACATCGCCTGCGGTTGCTGTTACATTGCCTGTCGTTGCGGTTACGCCTGTTCCACCTGTTACTGTTGTTCCTGCTGTAACAGTAGTAGCTGCACTTACTGAACCGGCCGAAGCTGAAATATTACCTGCGGTTGCTGTTATGTCTTGGGCTGCAGTTACATCGTTATCTGCAAGTACATCACGCCCAGCTTCAACATCTCGAACAACAATAAAGTCGCCATCTGCATCAGAACTTGCTGCATAGTTACCACCCGCACCAAGGAATCCAATTACACCGCTATCTGAGTATACTGTTCGTGATTGTCCACTACCGTTAAGAATAAGTTGAGCAGCTGCAGTACCATCTCCTACAGTAAGACTGCCTTCTATTATAATATTACCTGTAGCAGTATCATTTGCATCGCTGCGTAAGAATTGAGCAGCTTCTAGGCCATCTACCGTATCAGCATCAAATCCATTTCCTGGACCTTCATCTGCTGTTGTAATAACTCTACCAAGAACTGCATTATTAACTTCTAACTGCCACCAATCGTTTGTTTCATTCCAAACAAGTTTTGGATTTTGTAATGTACCACGCTCAATTTCAATACCTGCATTCTCTGAAGGAGTAGAACCTGTATAGTTTGCATTGAGTGTAATAATATTATCAGAAAGTAGAATCTCTTCTGTATTTACATAGGTAGTATTACCAGAAACTGTAAAGTCTCCAGCAACTGTTAGATCACCTGCTACCTGAGCATTTGCTTGTGCATCAAGTAAGGATTTAATAACTGCTGAACCATCAACCGTTAAATTAACATCAACCTGTGCAGAACCTTCAACATCAATATTTTGTGAGAAAGTAATATTGCCTGCAGCAGTATCGTCTACATCTGATCTTAAGAATTGACTTGCTTCTAATCCATCAACTGTATCTGCATCAAGGTTATTACCTGAACCTTCATCTGCAGTCGTAAGTATACGATTATTATTAATTGTCGTTGTAGCAAGACCTGTAAAATCAACTCCTGTAGATGTAAAGGCTGCTATTTCAGTTCCTGCATAATTAATAACAATACCAGCAGTGCCATCATAAAAACTAATGGAGTTATCTTGCTGAGGATTTGTTATTTTATAATCGCCTGCGCTGATGTTGCGAATCTGGAGTGAATCAGAATCACCTTCAAACTGTGCGACGATTGTAGATGCGGAATGTCCGCCAGAATTTGTAACTTTTAAAGTCGGAGTGGCCTGAGTACTCTGTGTGAGTACTGTATCACCTGTGACCTGGAGTTTTTCACCAGTATCAGTAGTACTGCCTATGACAGCATTTTCAGGGGTCAAGAGACCGTTCTTGACTATAAATTTCTTATCATTTGCCATTCGGTTCACTCTCCCCAGATCGGCGGTTTAAATTATTCAATGTATACTTTTATTTATTAATCTTTTATTAGTGTAGCAGAAATATTATATGTTGTAGAGTTAGAACTTACGGCAGTTGCATTAACTATAACGTTTCCTCCTGATAAACTTACATCATATGTTGCTAAACTTGCGTTTGTGTATATTGTTGCGAATTCAGTTGCATACGCGTTAGTACCATCATGTACAACCAATAACTTTGTAATATGTCTGTCAGATCCATCCGTTGCTGTAATAATCAATTCACCACTATTATAAGTAGTTTGACTAAATTGATATATCGTAGAAGGGAATGGGAAACTTGTTGAAGAAGTATCAGAAGTTAGATCTACTTCATCAAGTATAATTTTATCTGCGGTTAAATTAGGAACAGTCAAATCACCGGTCATCGTATCACCGGTTACATTAACATATCTTGCATCAGCAATTGCGATTGTTAATACTTGAAGATTACCTGTAGTAAATCCAACTGTATGTCCAAACTCGTCGAAGCTTAAACTTTCAATAACCTCGGCATTAACTAAATCCAATGCTCCGGTATTCGCAACGCTTGAAGTATCACCGTGAGTTAGTGTAACATCACCACTTAATGCTCCACCACCTGCTAATCCAGTTCCACCCAATACACTTTGAGTTTTATCAACTTTAAGAGCTAATGCAGTATTAACTTCAGTTTCAGTATAGTATCTATTATCAAGTTGACCAGCATCTAATTCTGTTTCTGTATAATATCTACTATCAAGTTCACCATTAGTTAATTCAGTTTCAGTAAAGTAACGATTATCAAGTTGGCCTGCATCTAATTCTGTTTCTGTGTAATAACGATTGTCTAATTGACCAGCATCTAATTCTGTTTCGGTATAATATCTATTGTCTAATTGACCTGCATCTAATTCTGTTTCTGTATAATAACGATCATCAAAATCAACTTGATCTAAACCAGTCACATGACCGTAAGTATCGAGAACTACATCTTGTATTACTTGACCGCCACTTCCTACTACACTTACTTGAGTACTTGTGTCAGCATGATTAATTGTAATTGAACTATTGGCTTGTTGGTTGACGGTAAATGTTCCACCACCGTCAATCGCATTTCCTGCTGTAACTGTAATTGTTGCATCGTGAATTCCACCTGCGGCTGCGGCAGTAGCAGATGCAATAATATCTGAGGCATGCTGTCCGTCAAGTAGATCTGCATCAAGTCCTGAACCTGTGCCATCAACCGTTTGGATTGCCGTCATTATTTCGGTAGCAGTTTGATCTGCGGTTGCACCAGCTTCTATAAGATCAAGTTTAGCACCATCGGTTGAAACATCACGTCCATCAACCGTACCTGAAATTGTAATATCACCGTTAATATCAAGTTCATTAAACTGATGTATGTCTGCGTTAAATACAGAACCATCGTTTGTTGTTAATTGTAATGTTGTATTAGCGTTATGCCATTCAAGATCCGATACACCAAGTACTGCTGCGGTTGATGCTGCTGTGATACGACCATCTTCGTCAACTGTTAAGACAGGAATTGCGGAAGAACCACCATAAGATCCTGCCGTAACCGCGGTATTAGCAAGTTCCGCAGTAATATTGATTGTTCCATTACCTAAGTCGGTAAGTGTTGTAGTACCTGTACCAGTGACCTTACCGGTTATTGCTACATCAATTTGTGGGTCCGGAAGGTTTGTCGCGTTTGACAAATCAAGGTAATAAGTACCTTCTTGGCCGTCAAGTAAATCTGCATCAAATCCATTTCCTGAACCTTGGACAATTCCATCAAGCTTTGTTCCATCGGTAGCAAGATCTCGTCCATCAACTGTACCTGTGACAGTAATGTTTCCTGTAACATCAATACCTGCACCAAAGTCAACGTTAGCATCAAAGGCTGATATGATGGTGTTATATGAAGAACCATCACCTGTATTGATTTGGAATGTGTTGTTTGCGTTGTACCATTCAGTACTACCAATGCCTGCTACGGAAGCTGTGGTGACTGTAGTAATACGGCCGTCAGCAGCAACAGTTATAATTGGAATAGAAGTTGCACCACCATAACTTGCGGCAGTAACTCCTGAAGCAGCGATATCAGTTGTTATAGATCCGCTTGCTAAATCAGTT
>Ga0206677_10000487_pt1 | contig 37196 bp, 24 predicted proteins | sample M130m12015metaG_FD_155475 | JGI IMG/M metagenome (GOLD analysis project Ga0206677, IMG submission 155475) | Ammonia-oxidizing marine archaeal communities from Monterey Bay, California, United States - M1 30m 12015 | ecosystem: Environmental > Aquatic > Marine > Intertidal zone | place: USA...
ACATCCTCTTGCGCACATGGGAACGAAACGGAACCCTCGACAAGTGGAACGCAAGCCGCGTCTTTGGTTTCGTCCTCATGGTCCGAGCCAAATATGGCCTCAAAGCGTTAGAAAAAGTCGCCAAACCGCGTCGCTTTTGGCGGATCTATGGTGAGGTTGCATTGTGGATTTGTGTCGGAACCATGCTCTTAGTGGGTCTTTTGATGGGCTTCGCCTTCATCGGCACTCTGCTCTCTCCACCCTCAACACCGCCTCCATCTGCAGTTGAACTCGTGGCGATTCCGGGCATCAACCCAATGATCCCCCTTGGGTGGGGCGTCATGGCGTTTGTCGTTGCCCTCGTCATTCACGAATTCGGCCACGGCCTCTTAGCGCGTGCCCACGGAATGCGAATTCGTGCCTTTGGATTGCTGCAACTTGGGCCATTGCCTTTGGGGGCTTTTGCCGAACCACAGTATGAAGAATTGCATCGAGCACCACGACGGGAACGAATGCGAATGTTTGCAGCAGGCCCTGCAACGAATCTTTTCGCTGCCTTCGTGTGTTTACTCATGCTTGGTGGGCTTGCTGGGCAGGTGGTCACTGCGACCCCCCACCCACACGCACGAGCCTTGGTAATCGATGGCGGTGCAGAACAAGCAGGCATGGAACCGTGGGATCTCATCATCGCCATCAATGGAACTGAAGTGATTGGACTCGATGGATTCAGGGATGAATTAAATCGATACCAAGCCAATGACACCGTTTTGATGGACGTCCAACATGAAAATGGGGACTTTGAAACCCTCACGGTGGTGCTTGGTGACAAATACGCCTACTACGAAGAACTGGGCTGGAGTGAAGAAACGCTTGAGGCCATGAACGTCAAACCGAACGAACCGTTCCTTGGTGTGGAAGGGCTTGGCGTTGGGACCGAGGGCGTCGACAGACTCGCTGGCCCATTCTCACCACGGTTCGAAGGTGGTACGATTGTGAAGGCGATTTACACCCCGATCCATTTGCTCAGTATCATGATTGTACCCTTCCAACTGCAGGGTGTATCGATGTACCCGATGGAAGAGAGCATGTTGAGTGCCGCTGATGATGGCTTGGGGGGTATTCTTGGGATGAATGGAATTATGTTCATGATCAACTTCTTTTTCTGGCTGATGTGGGTCAACATCCTTCTTGGCTTCACCAACCTGATACCAATGGTGCCGTTTGACGGTGGCCATTTGCTCAAGGACACCCTCCACGGGACGCTCACAACCATCAAAAAGATTGGAAAAAAGACTCGGCTCTGGAACATTCATCCAATGTGGGTGGATCACATTTCAAGCAAAGCCTCACGGATGTCATCACTCGCCCTCTTGGTGATGCTGGTGTTCATGATCGCCGCACCATTCTTCTGAACATTACAAAGAGCGGCGACGTGCCAACTCTGCAAGTACATTGGTCTGTGTTCTCGCTTTCAATGCAGGCGTCAGTGGTGCCTGACCCGGAACATTTGCTGTTGTTTCAGGCAGGGACTTTCGGTTCGAGGGTGCTGTTCTGGCGGTAAGACTGGAAAGGGTCGTGGGATCTAATCCGGCCTTTGAGCAGACCAAGGAAATGAACTGGTTGAGCGGCATCCCATCTTCCCAATTCAGATAGTTTGAGCCTGTTCGAGTCTTTGGAAAGGGTGGGATCCACTTTTCTAATTGCCTCAACCTCCCACTGAGGTTCGATGTTTCAACCCGGAAAATCCTCCACGAATCGCCTCGTACACCCTTGAGTCGGTGAGCATACAAGGGCATGAGATTGCACCGTTCACCTTCATTGACCATCGCATCATACTGGTCCTTCGTCCGTCCGGAAAGGTAGAGTTTGTCTGCCTTGGTACTCTTCACTTCGATTGGAAAACACAAGTCGCCTCGTAAAGCAAGAAGATCACCTGTCCCTTCCATACCAGACCCCGCAGCCCGCACCACGAGAAACGGGCGATCGATGACAAGCCGCATGCGTTCCTTTTCAGGAGCACTGCAGGAACGGATGACGGCCTCAACACCTGTTGGAACACCGGCAAGCACTTGCCTCAACTCCCGTTCGTATTGGCTGGACACAGCGAGCAATCAATGTCAATCGTTCTTGATAACTTCGGAGAATGACACCTCAAGGTTCGGTAAAATCCCAGGCACACTGTTCAGCCATTTCACACAAACTTCCTTGAACCTCCCAGCGCTTTTGGAAAACGTGACGAGGCTGGCAGTCAAGACCATTGACTTTCGATTAGCCTACCGGCTGATGCAAGCGCTAAAGTCGAGGAAGATGAAATTCGACCTCCTCGAACACGACGCTCCACTCCCCAATGCCGATACAGTGTGGATTGCCACAGAGTTCGAAATTCTCGGCCATGAACAGGAAGGGTACCCCGTGGCTGCAGGGCTTGACGACATCGAAGGTGCGATTGAACGCGCAATGCTTCACCTCCGCGGCGTTCACCAAATCCGTGAACTGACCTTCGGACTGGACCCGGGGCCGAGACCCGGGGTGGCATGGATGGGCGATGGCGTTCTCTTGGGCATGGCGCAACTTGAGAGCATTGAAGATGTGGTTGGCCATATTCGTAGCATTGAGCGGTCCATAGAGCACCATGTTTGCAAGGTTCGAATCGGCAATGGAGCGCCTTTGATCAGGGACCACATCATCAATGACTGCATCGCTGAGAGCATCTGGATGGAGGAAGTCAATGAGGCGCGGACCTCCAAAGGCTTGCTTCGCCACAACCACGTCGTTTCTGCCGTGCGAATTGCAATGCTGCGTGGCAAGCGAGTGTGGGAACAACGAAGCATCACACCAACCGAAGGTCAGCTGAAGGAAATACAGCGGCAAAGTCGAAAATTAAGCAACGGTCGTAAAACCATCTCCACTGAATTGGCCTTAGCCGTGGCGAGGGGCGAGATGCCGCTGCATGAAGCGATCGTGCTGTAATCACTCTTCTTCCAATTCATCGTGAGCGAGTTTTAGTTCCGGCGCATTTTTGACAATGCGTTTGAGGAGAGGTTCGAGCACCATCGGTGCAATCAGCACCCCTGCAACGACAAAGAACAGAGCGAGGTAGGAGGAATTTGGAACATAGATTGTGCCTGGTGAACCAGGATCTGTGTTGAGGGCCAACTTCACGGTACCAAGCCAAGGAATTTCCCCTCCGGCCACACCAATGAGCCACGAATCTCGGATTGGGCGAACGATGCCCGAAGCGCTGTGAACGCCTGCCGAACCGTTGACGGCGCTGGGACCTTGATCAACCGAGCAATTGTTATTGTCACCCAGGGTCAAAATGCCAGCCTGTGATGGTGTCCAATTCCAAACCACGAGGAAGGGTTCCACATTTGCATGAGCGGGGCGGTTGCAATCATAGTAGGCTGCGTCAACCCCATCGAAGGCAATGGTGATCGTGGATGCATTCACCACGGTCGTGCCAGGAACATTCCATGTCATGACGCAGGCACCAAGCAAGCCATCGGCGGCAGGAATGATGTCATCATAAGTTCCTCCATCGGGGCAATGCACATCAGACAAATCATCGGCTGAAGCATTTCGATCTGGGACCTCGAGAATGTTTGGTACGACTTCGAGGATAGCTCGGTGGATGATGGGTGTGCCACCTTCTCCGTTTTTGTCGTAAATGATGACATCGCCTGCCATCCCATGCTGCTCATAACCGTATTGCGGGTGGTTCGGGTTTGAGGCTTCAGCGAAGGTTGTCACTGTGTCCATTGGTTGGTTGTGAACAAGCACCAAATCACCGGCATCAATGCTTCCAACTTCACCGTTTAATTCGTGAATCATCGAAGAAGATTCGACCACAACAAGCGGGGGCATTGAACCGGTGTGGGCAAACAACCCAAGCACGAGAAGAGCGATCATACCTGCTGCAAGAACCATCTCTCGGAGGAGGTTAAGCAGTGGGTCGTTGTCGCTCAACACTGTCCCCTCAAACTCAGCGTCGAAGTCCCTTGCTTTCAAGGAATGCTGTCCATGACGCTTCGTGGCCTGCTCCTAGAACGGCAGCGGATTCGTTTCCTTCTGACTTTCTTCGCCGAATTTCGGATGTTGAATCCAACTCTTTCAATTCTTCAAGAAGCAATGCGTGGCCTCGCAAGGTGAAAAATTCGGGCAAGACAACAAGCAAAGCGACGGCTGAGACAACACCTAGACCGATTGCACCACCAGTGAATTCGCCCCAAGTATCGCTGTTTTGTAAGAACAAAATTTGGGTAAGTGAAGACAAAAGAAGGATGCCAATCCCACCCGAAGCCGCTGCAGCGTAGCCAAGTTGACGCCCGTGTTGTGCTGCCCACCATTTCGAAAATAGACCAATAACCATGCTTCGCCCCGTTCCTAAGAAGCAGAACGCCTTCTTGAGACTTCCTTTCTCAAGGCCAGTCATGTGTCAAATCAATGCACCACAAATAGAATATAACCATGAGATAAGGGAAAATTGTTCCAAATGGACCACAGGGTGCTTAGAACCTGACGCTTCGGGGTGAAGTTGAAATGCTTTGGCCGCGGTGGGCCGAAGGCCCATTGAGGGACACACGGTGATTTTTATGCGAAAAGCAATCTTTCTGACCCTCATATTCCTCTCCTCTTTGATGGTCCCATTCGCTTCTGGAGCGACCACTGAGACCCAATTCCAAAGCGGCAACTCTTCCTACACCCAGACATTTATGGGAAGTGGAAATGGAACCGCCGGAGACCTCTCAATACCGTTCGGTGCTGAAGTTACCGCTGCTGAATTCAAACTGCGCGGCGATGCAAGCAGAACCTCTTACTCGAATTTCACAACAAACGCTCACTTTGGCGGGTCTGGCGATGGAACATGGTCTGGATCACCTCCATCACCCTTTACGAGCGGCAGCCGCTCAAATGTCGACGTAACAAATGGAGAAATGTCGCTCAGAGGCAATCCTTCACTTGCTGATATCGATATGGGGCGAACCCAACAAATCCAGTCGACGGGTTCGGCTGTGCAAAACACAACAGGGCAATTCGTGGCTAATGGAGACCAAGGCTACACTGGCCTCACCAAGAATTTCCCAGTTCGCAGCGTAACCACCAATGCGAGTTGGAATTACATCGGGGTTGTCGTACAAATTGATGACGAATACCACGTCATGCGGTACACATCATCCGGTATGTACCAGGCGCCAACCATCCTGAGGGTCAACGCAACAACGGGTGCATACCTTGGGACAGCAAGCGTGAACACCAATGGATGCAGCACAAGTCAATACTACAGAATGGTCGATGCGACGGTCGATGGTTCAACGGTGTACACAGCGCATGACTCCTACTACTATCTTACCAAATGGACCGTGACAGCCACAGCCACTTCCATGCAATGGAAGTGTGACCGTGCGTACTCATTCAGCCCAAATTATGTAACAGGCGTCGACATAGACGATGCAACAGGGAAAATGTGGGTGTCCACTTACAGTTACTCAGCCCAAACCCATTACCTCAACGAAGTCGACAAGACGTCACCAACCTCGGTCAACGGCACATGGACGCTCGGCAGTTCATCGACGATCCCCACTCGCTACGGCGCCGGCCTGATTGTTAATTACCCAACCATCATCTACAATGAGTACGATCAGAGTTACAAGAGTGGTGTTGGTTACAATTACGACAGTTACCACCACTATCTACGCTTCAGTGGCAACTTCATCGAGCACATGGGCGTCCTTCCAATCAGCGAAGGTGGCCACTATGGGTTGGTCGAAGCTGATGGCGGCAAGGTGAGCTTTGCATGCGCCTATTACAGCACTGCATACTGCCCTTCCTCCACCCGGCACAAGATCTACAGTCACGGCGATGGTGCTCTTTACGACGCAAGGACGCCGACTTCGACGAGCAACATGATCACAGGCGCTGCGATTTCAATTTCCAAACCAATCTCTCAGTTCGAGGTGACCAGCATCATTGGGTACATCCCATCTGGAACAAGCATTGAAGTGGATTTGTCCAACGACGGCGGCGCAACATGGCGGAATGTCAATTCAGGACAGACTGTTAACTTCGCCTCAGCAAGCACCAGTTTGCTTTGGAGAGCGACCCTCAACGGCACCACAACAGCCACGCCAATCCTTGACGGAATTGGCGTTCAATACACCACCTCGTACGTGAGCTCCTCGTACATGTATGTGAACCAATACATTGGCAGCGGGTCAACCACCACCGTAGCAGCCACCATCACTTGGGATGCTACAACACCTTCTGGAACCTCGGTTCGTGTCAACTATGGTTACGCATCCTCCTCCACATGCAACACTGGAACATCAGGTGTGCTTTCCTGGACGACGTCTCAATCAGGCCAAACGAAGTCGTTATCACCGACTGGATACTACATGTGCATGAGGGTGGAATTAAGTTCTTCCAATTCCCAAAACACGCCAACAATTTCCAACATCAGCGTTGCACAACACGCTGATGCGCCTGAAGAATCAGGCATTGAAATTGGTGGATTGCTCAATCCAGATCGACCAACAGAATGGACAACACCAACCTGCTGGAAGCAACCAGCAAGCGAAGGAGCGTTGATGGGGCCGATCACGGTCACCCAAGTCACATCATCTGCAGGAGTCAATAACCTGTTGAAGTGCCTCAACGATCGCATTCCGGACACAGGTGCAGGGATTGCAAATCTCTCAATTGGTCTTGTTTCAGCCAGTTCCGGCATTCTTAGCCTTGAATCCTTTTCGATCACCTACACGGTCAACACCATCAACCTCGACATACAAATCCCTGCTGGAGAAGTGTTGCATGAGCGCCTTCTGCCTTACGAAATCGTCACTCGCCACATCATCGGCGAAGATGCAACGAGCATGTCAGAAGCCACCCTCACCCTCCAAACGAACTCGATTGCAAAGAATCCAATCCTAACTTGGCAAAACGGTGATGTCTTCCCGAGTCCAAACGACCCGGAAGATTACATCGAATTAGATGCAAGTTCATGGTCAGCAGAAAACAATGGCATTTTGGAAATTCACTGGATTTTCCATGTCACAGCAGAGTTCCCCGATCAAACCGGGGTCCGATTCAAGACTGGCTGCCTCGACAACAGTGGCTCCTCTGGATACTCTCCGCTGGATTTGTTGAGCGACGAAACGATGGATGTGAACCGCAGTTTTGGTCTTGGATGGCTCAAAGTCCGTGATAACGATGGGCGACTGACTATGGACGATGTTCCTGACAACTCCTGGGTTGCTGCGGGTGAAACACTGTATTTCCAAGGCGCTATGTGGTTCCAAAATACAGAAGACGCACCAAAAGACAGCGCTTTTGACGTCCGAATCTCACGCAATGGATGGGTTGAGAGCACCGCAAGAGACACCACCAACAACAATGGTACATTCTTCATCGGCATTGATTTGCCTGAAATCGATGTTCCTGATGGACTGACTTACGAGGTGCAAACCTACAACGAACGCAACCCAACGCATGTAATGGCACCCAATGGCGATTGGCAACGCACCTACAAGGTCGACGCAACTGCGCCTGAGCGAATAAATTTCGCACCCGAAGATGATGGTTACGAAGCAGCAAGCGTGCAACAAGAAGTCAAGGTCCTTGTCAACGACGATGTTGGCCACCCAATGAGCCTCGAGTTGATGTATTGGGTCGAAGCCGACCACGATGCAAATCGCAATGGTGAAGCGGACCCACAAGAATACGTCATGAAGACGGTTCACAACGCAACTGAAGCCGAGAACAAGTGGTTCATCACCACGATCGACCACTCACGAAATCCGAACATGGGCCGAGTGTCCTACTTCTGGAAGGGTGGAGATCAAGCGGGCAACCCACTCTTCTACTCTGTGATTGGAGAAGATGATGAAGTGTTGATGTTCGAATCCGAAGCTGGATTCCTGCATGATGATGCAACCTTCCGAACCCGCAAAGATTCTTCTGCAGTGTTCACAGGACTCGAATGGAATGGCCATGAAGACAATGGCGCCATCTATGCCGGCATGGAACAGACCATCACACTGGGCTTCATTGATGCAAACACAGCCATCGACTTTGAGCACATTTCACTGGTGTTCGATTTCGAAGGACCAAACCCATTACGAGACGCACAACGAATCTCCTACTCCGGAATGAACGACACCTTCTGGTCGGAAAGCGAGTTCATCGACCTCTTGTCAACCAGTTCCATGCATGAAACAACCAATGAATCAGGCCTCCCCTGGATTCAACTGACCTTCAACTTTGAAATCGGATGGGATTGGCCAGATGAAGAAATGGGTGATGTCGCCCTGATTTACAAGGAACGTGGATCGCCTTACGAAGACAGAATTTTGCTGTTGGAACACACCTTCCGTGTTGAGAACGACTTGATGCTTGCTCCAAGTGATTACCTCGTTGAAGACATCAGCGAGCCGCGCACCGGACAAGTCGCAGATGGGAGCAGGGTTCGCAAGGACGACCGATTGGCGTTCACGGGGACTGTGGTCTACGAAGGCAGCAGTGTGCCTGCGCCTCGGGACGTGGGTATCCTCGTCGAAGTGTTTGATGGCGAAAAGATGTGGAGCGATGGTTCGCTCACCTCCGAAGGCGAGTACTCAGTAGAAGTGCCCCTTTCCGCAGCCTCGACGTTGCAGTCTTCGCCGACACGGACATGTTTGATTTCCATCACCAACATTCCAGGTCGGGGTGAAGACATGACGGGAACCCTTGTTTCAACCACCCTTCAGGTGATTGTTGACGACGCAGCACCTCGTGTCGTGAAGCGAACAATGCCAATGAATGTGATCGACATCTCAGCAAACAATGACCTCACCAATGTGCCAGTGGAATTCCACGGCACTGAAGATGCTGATCTAACCGGCTCAAAGCAGATGGTTCACTGGGTCATGCGAGATGCGACCCGAACGGTCACCATTGGAGCAGGTTCGACCCTCCTTGGCATGCAGCAAGAAAATCAGAATGTCATTTGGACTGGTTCTGTTGATTTGACAGACGGTGGGCGCATCACGCCCCAAGCAGGTGATTTCGTTGGATTCTACATCAGTGGCTATGATGCTGCTGGGAACCAATTCCCAGTCGTTTCTAACTCAGAAGCAAGCCCTGTGCCTGAACTGGCAGCAAACGACACTGACTTTGAGCGCCAATGGATTCGCCTTGGTGCGGTTGGAGCAGAATTGAGAATTCATTCAATCGACCTCTCTGACGACCACGTCTCACCAGGCGCTTCTGTTGAAGTCAACGCCAAGGTCATCAACACTGGCGGCAACACTGATGCTCCATTCAAGGTGAGTTTCTTTGCTGGTGACTCTGAAAAGCCATTCGATGAAGTCACATTGACCGGAATTGACTCGAAGGAAGTGATCGAAGTCAGCACCGTTTGGAGCGCAGAAAATGTCGATCGCTTGCGAGTTGTTGTTGACCGTGACAACCTCATCATCGAAGTTAACGATGACGACAACAGCGCCGAACACTCTGTTGAAATGGCTTATCCGAAGTACCTTGGCTGGTTCGATTCACCACGTGAAAACCCACTTGCCTGGATTTTCATCGTGACCTCAATCATTGTCTTGATTGGTGTTGCAACCATCGCAGCGAGAACATCCATCGACCACAGTGATGGCATGTTCGAAGATGATGAAGATTGGGACGAGGATGAAGACGACGATTACGAAGATGACGAAGACGACGATTACGACGAAGACTGATTCGCAGTACCTCGTTTTCTCTTCAGTCCTCGAACGCAGCAGCACTGCAAATCCTCAAAAGAGGTCGCCATGAGGCTCACTCGAAGAGGGTGGGGAGAGTATGTCGACCGTCTTTTCAATTCTCGATGAACGCCTGGCTTCATCCCTCGAGCGAAGGGGTTGGGAGCCAACCCCTGTTCAGACCGCTGCTCTACCAGAACTCTGCGCTGGAGAAGACAGAATCATCATTGCACCTACCGGTTCAGGAAAGACACTGAGCGCTGTCCTTCCTGTATTGCACCGTTGCTTGAGTGAACAGTGGGACCCACTTGCCATCCTCTACATCACACCATTACGAGCATTGAATCGAGACGTCGACAGGCGACTTGAAGAAATCACCAGCGATGTTGGGCTCAAGGTTGGCCTGCGCCACGGTGACACCACCCAAAGTGAACGAGCTCGCCAGACAAGAAAACCACCTCACCTCTTGGTGACAACACCTGAAACATTCCAACTCATGTTCACTGGAAAGAACTTGAGAAGGCTTCTTGGATCTGTTCGTGCAGTTATCGTGGATGAAGTCCACGACCTTGCTGCAAGTGAGCGTGGTTGGCAACTGTCGCTTGGTTTGGCACGATTGGAAGCGCTCTCGGGCCACAAAGTGCAACGAATCGGCCTCTCTGCTACCGTTGGAAATCCTGACGCTGTTGCTGATTGGCTCTCACCGAATCACGGCAAAGCCATCATTGCCATGGGTGAACGAGACACTGAATTGACTGTTGAATGTGCGCAACCGCTTGCAGAAGACGAAGTCGGAGGCATTGAGATGGGTGTGACACCGCGCGTCCATGCCAGTTTCAGGCGACTCATTGAGGTGCTTCGCACCGAACCACCTTGTTTGGTCTTCGTAAACAGCAGAAACGATGCCGAAACCATTGCCAATCGTTTGCAAAGCATGGCACCAGATGTTCAGATCGGTGTTCACCATGGTTCGCTAGCTGCAGACACACGTCAAGACATGGAGGACCGATTGCGTGCAGGTGAATTGTCAGGATTGGTGTGTACGTCAAGCCTCGAATTAGGTATTGACGTTGGAAAAATCCGACGGATTGTTCAGGTCAAAAGCCCACGGTCGGTGGACAGGATGCTGCAACGTGTTGGCCGCGCCGATCACCGACTTGGAGGAATTGGTAAAGGCCACCTCCTTGCGTGGGATGCTGACGAAATTGCAGAAGGGGCCGTTGTGGCAAGGCGCGCTATGTTTGGCGAAATTGAACCCGTCGAATGGCGAGACCGGCCCAAGGCTGTGGTTGCCAATCAACTGGTGCTCATGGCACATTCGCACAACGCCGTCCCGATCGACACCGCCACAGAAATCATCGGGAATGCCAGCCAATTCAAAGGATGGAACAGGCATGACACAGAGGCGATTCTCAAGGTACTCGCCGACAGTTGGATTCTTCGTCACACGCCAGATCCAAAGGAAATTCCATGGTATCGATGGCCGGCGAAAGTCTATGCACACGCTCAAGCCGAGGCGAAGGCCAAAAAATTGGACCTTCCAGAAGAACGACCAAAGTACAATGTTCCAGATGAAGAGATTCCAACTGGACTCAAGGAACTCAGTGTTCCTGTCCCTAAGGCCTTCGCCAAGGGGTGGTTTTCAACGGCTGGACGCACACGACAATGGGTTACGAATCACTTGTCGATGATTCCAGATAAGCAATCCTATCGAGTGAGGGATGCCGTCACAAGGAGGAGCCTTGGAAACGTCGATGAAGCGTTTGTTCTCTCTCTAAATGACAGCGGCGAGGATGACGATGGCCATCGCAGGCAATTCGTCATGGCAGGGCGCACTTGGATGATCATCGATGCAGACCCAGAGCAGTCCGAGTTGCTTGTGACACCAGTTTCTGACCAAGCCAGCGCCCCTCAGTGGGTTGGTGAATTACCGCCTGTTCCGAAGGCCATAGCCAGGGACATTGGTCGATTGCGCCACTTGATTGCAGAAGACATTGGTGCTTACGATGCGCCTGTGGAACACAACGAAGAGGCCCTCGATGTCAATGGTTTATTCGCAGGGAGGAACTCATCACTCAAAGAACATCCAATCGATGATGAAGCGCTTGGGGTTCTCGCAGAAACGATCACCAGCCACCTTGAAGTGACTGGCGTCATTGCCACCGACCGAAAAATAACCATCGAAGAACGAGAGGATGCCATCGTCATCAACTCCTGTCACGGTTCTCGAATCAATGAGGCGCTCGGGCATTTCCTCATGGCCATGGCATCAACGAAAACGGGTAAATGGGGCCGATTGGTCAATGAACCAACACGAATCAGTCTTCAAACAGGATCGATTCATGCCGATCACATTGTTGGATGGTTGACTGAGACGCCACCTGATGCCCTGCAAGGCTTGTTGAGCGTCACATTACCGAATTCAAGACAGGTGCGATGGCGCTTTGCGCAGGTGGCGAAGACCTTCGGAATTCTCCGACATGGCGTCGACCCTCGTAAGATCAATCTCCAAGCTTTGCTGCGAAAATATCGAGGCACGGTTGTTATGGAAGAGGTGCTTGACAAGTTATTCCATGAGCGCATGGATGTGCTTGGTGCTCGTGACGTGATGCATGCGATTCAAAGTGGATTGATTGAAATCGAAATTTCGCCAACAGGCCCGATGGGTGTGTCAAACCGTTCGAGTCGGGACTTGTTGTTACCAAATTGGGACAACGCTGCAGTGCGTGAGAAACTACGAACGCGACTTGTTAACGAACGCGCCGTCTTGTGCTGCTTACGATGTAAGAATGTTCGCAGGTTCAGGGTTGCAAGGTTCAATGAAATCCCGGGCATTAACAAATGCACGAAATGTTCCGGAACCATGCTCGCCTGTGCTCGAGAAGGCATGCAGACCATGCTTGAAGGCTGGGTTGCGTCGGATGATGAGAAAGACCAAGCACGAATGATCAAAAACGCAGATATTGTTCAAAGCAGGGGCTATGAAGCCGTTGTTTGCCTCATGGGCCGAGGCATCGGTGAGGCGACCGCGCAACGCTTGCTAAGGCGAACCCAGCGCAACAACATGGAAGGTTTGCTCGAAGCGATTCACAATGCCGAAATCGAGTACGCACGAACGCGGCGTTTCTGGGCTTAAACCAGCGATTCCATCTGGTTGATGGCGAGGGCTGCGGCGACAACATCGCCATCTTCCCACCAGTCAACGGCGATGAACGTAGGGCGTTTGCCATGCTGGACCCAACATTCCGTGGCCCGTTCGATCAAAAAATCGACATTGTTTGCTTCGTCACCCCTTGAAGGGTCTGAAAGCCCAAGTGGACCGCTAAGCCAGTTGTTCATGTGAAACACTTCTTGTTCGGGATCGCCACGCAATGGGTCGCAATTCATGTCTTCAGTGTTCTCTTCGGCAAAATTGGTGGTCCAACTATGGGTCAAGAAATCGTGAATCCAAGGGTGGTTTGGATCTGCACCTTGCTCCCAGAACACAACAAGTGGGGTACCTGACTGAATCATTGCTTCCAAGGTTGGCCATGGCTCATTCATGGAATGGATGAAGACTTGATCATACAGCCCTGAGGCTTCAAACACCGTTTTCAAGTGATCGGGTTGCACATAATTTTCAACAAGCAGTGTCACCACATCACGGGGAGAATTTTCCATTAACCCTTTCAATTGACTCAACCAAGATTCCGCATTTACATTGCCATAACTGCACGGACTGAATCCTCGGTCGTCATCGCCATGACACAGCCTGACAGTTTCGACTCGCTCATCGCCAAGCGTCTCGTAATGTGTGTCGATCATGAACGCCCTCATGCCTGCGTTCCATTGTGCTAAAAGACCGGTTTGGTGGTTTGCTGCAGGGTAGTAAATTCCATCTTCGTGAGTGGAAAAGGCATTATGAGTCTCAGGGAAGGTCACATCCGAATAACTGCGTTCGCACAACACGACCAATCCGTTGCAAGCATCGCCTTCCTCAAGATCCTCTTCGCCTTCGCTTTCGCTCATCGGAACGGTGGGGGTCACACATCCAGAAAGCACCAGCAGGGTGGTGAGAGCCAATGCCCCGATGGAACCCCGCATGATTCTGCCTTGTCGCATCTGTGCATCAATGAGTCGGTTCATCTGTCAGGCTTTTGGGTCGACTGTACGGACGAGCACACCTGCCTCGAGCAGCATGCCATTCGAGGTGTCAAAGTCTTCTTGCCATCGCTCAGGGATGTTTTCTGGCGTCGGATAGACAACCTCGCGAATGCCTGCTTGAATGAGCGAGCGGGCGCAGCGGGAGCAAGGAGGCCATGTTACAAACGCTGTGTTGCCTTTGAGGGAAACGCCGATGCGAGCAGCGTGCATGATGGCGTTTTCCTCTGCATGGCAGATAAGGGGGTATTTTTTGTCGCGATCAGTGAGTCGGTCGTTGTCGTCACTGATGCCTCTGGGAAAGCCATTGAACCCTGTGGATCGAATCTCTCGGTCTTCCCCAACAACAACACATCCAACCTTCGTCGAGGGGTCCTTGCTCCATCCGGAGATGTGTGTTGCAAGGTCAAGAAAACGTTCGTCCCACTTGTCGCTCATTGTCGCACCAACCTGAGCACATTGGTCGGTGCTATCATTGCTTCGCCAAGAGTGAAAGGTCTTCATCGGTTGAACGGCTAAGAGCATCGAGGATATTTCCTTGCAAGTACAACGACCCGAGGCTGACCACCAAACCGACCTCGTGGGGCTTGCTTCCTACGAGGTGTTGAATGGCTTTGAGCGGTTGGGGCTCGACGCGAACGGATTTGCAAGGCCAAGCGAGGCTTGCTATGGATGTTGATGAAACGGCAGGGTACCTGCCGCCTTGTGGCTCTGTGATGATCAGTTGATGGGGTGGGTGGCGTAAACAGAGATCAATGAGTGGCTGACAAAAAGCAGGTAGGTCTCGCTGCGGCGAGGTGCCAAACACAAGCGTCCACCCGGGGAATTTGGTGTGGTTCGATGCTGCAATGACCTGTTCCAACTCCGGTAAAACTCGCAGCAATCCAGAGGGGTTGTGAGCAGCATCGAGCACAAATGGATGCGGTGAAGTTATGCCAGATTCGATGTGTTGCATCCGAGCCGGCCAGCGTACTCGCTCGAAAGCCTCGTTCATGGCGGATGTCGGAAGCCCAACTTTTTCGAGAAAGGCACTGGCTAAGATTCGACCTTCATCTCGAACCGACGTCCCTGGAGGAATCTCAATCAACGTTGGAACGGCGGGGGCCTGTTGTTCACCCAGCGCCGTCTGGCCAGCGGATCGAACTTCGTCAAGCATGGCTTGTTGCACCTCATTGTTCATTGGGTGACGGATGAGAATTGGACAGTTTGGACGGGAAATGGCCGCCTTTTCTTTTGCAATCTTGGGCAATGAGTCGCCAAGAACGTCGCTGTGTTCTGCGCTCACTGATGTGATCAAACAAGCGGTTGCAGCTGCTGAGCGGGTCGCGTCCTTGCGCCCACCCAGTCCGGTTTCAAGGATCAAGACATCAACGCCAGCATTGCTTGCACATTGCATTGCAGCGAGGTATGTGGCCTCAAAGAAAGTCAATGGAACCATGGGTTCTTCGGCCGCAGCATCTCGAACCGCACCCAAAGCAGCCTCGAAGGGGTCGGATGAGATTGGAACGCCGTTGATTCGAATTCGTTCCTCAACCCGAATGAGGTGGGGCGATGAAAACAAAAGATTCGACACGCCATTGAGCGTCAATGATCCAGCCATGAGCGCACACGCTGTCCCCTTGCCGTTGCTTCCTGCAACATGGAGAATGTGTTCAGGCGTGTGTGGAAGATGAAGTCGCTCAAGGACGGATTTAGTGTGGACGAGACCAAGGGCCATTCCGCGCTTTTTCGTCGCCTCAAGCCAGGTTCGCACATCGCCCAATTTACTCCCCTCATCCACTCCGAGTGCCACCTTGATGAAGAGCCTCTCGCCTTGATGGAGAACAATGGAAGGACGCCCCCGTAGGGGGCGGTAAGATGCATCATGCTGATATGGGGACGCAACCTCCGAGAACCATGACCAACGATGATTCGCCATCGACGCCAAAGCAAAAGGCTCAGGCTCAGGCTTCGAAGGAATTTGAAGCAATGGAGGCTCAACTTCGTGAAGAAGACAGCCTATGGTCGATGATGAAGGAGCAGATGACATCGATGCTTGGCATGGTTGGCATGTTCATTCTCACAATCGTACTGGCGTTGTTTATTCGCCCATGGTACGACATTGGTGGACTGCATGCCTTTGGGGATGCTGGCGCAACCCAAGTTCGGTATATTGCTCTTGAATTGATTATGATTTTTGTGTTCACTGCGTTCATCCTAATGCTTGCAAAATACAAGAAGGACTGGGTCATCAAATACGGAATTATGGGTGTTCTTGCCCTTGCACTGATGTATTCGACCGTACCGTTGGCCCACATGGTCATGATGGACTTCGAATCAGACCCATACGCTGTCGAGCAAGAAACATCCTATGAGAGCGTGCTGCTCACCCACTCAGGATTTGATGGACATTTGATGTCCACCTTAACGGGTACTGCTGGCTCGTGGGGCGACACGATCACCTATTACGATGGCAACAACATGAGCGACAATACGTCAATGTGGACCAACAGCCACGAGCGCTACCCTGCGGGCGATGGCAACCCAATTCACGCCACAATAGGTGACGGTGTGTTCACCTTTGCTAATGGCGCATGGGTGTGGTATGTTGACGCAACCACAGGCGAAACAATCGATTCGTTCGCTTGCCATCAATGGGTGACAACAGACGGCGAAAACAACTCCGGTTTCCTTCCGGAAATTGGACAGCCCTGTACGCTGGCTTTCACCACAGACGATGCAATGTACATCGTTGATGAGGGCAACTTCATTCACAGGTTCAACACCTTTGACGAAAGCCCAGGTCTCATGATGAAGCAAGCCACATGGCGCCTTCCTGTTGGCCTTGATGCCCACAAGGATACCGTCTATGCTGAATCTCTTGCCGATGACAAAGTCATGATTGTGTCGCCAACAATGGCCGTCGTCATCGAATTGGAAGAATTTTCAGAAGCCAACGACCCAAACGCCCCTGAAGCAACCAATTTTGCCAAAGTGGCGTTCCAACACAACGCCACCAGCACCATCACATCAGCAGATTTCGGCCCATCTCCTTGGTCCTCAGCAGTCTACAACGGCCCAGATCCATATCAAGAAATTATGCTCCTCGGTGAGGAAAATGGTGATGTCATTGGGTTTGAATGGAACGCATCTGCTACCCCTGAATTCACCAAAGAAGAAGGAATGATGCTCGAAGGATTTGGAACATCCATCCAATCTGTTCGCTTGGTTGACAAGGATGTCACCGGGTATACGGAACTCTTAGTCACCACCAACACTCAGTCGCATTGGCTCTATGGAGGCAACCTCATCCAGAAGCTGAGCATCGACATCGAAGAAGGCTTCTCAACAGGTTGGTTTTCTACAGACGCCGACGGAGACGAGCAATTCAATGCACTCTATTCCAATGCATCAACTGCAGTGAAGAGCGGTGAAGTCACTTCTGAGATGGAAGTCATCAGTGGTCTGCAGTTGTATGATGTACCGCTGGTCATCGGCGTTCTTGTTGCTCTTGTGCTGATGGTTTTGCTCTACCTGCACAGTGAATGGTACGTGGTGAACACAGTTGGCGTGTTAGTTGGCTCGGGTGTCGTCGTAATGTTGGGTGTGGCTTTTGTTCCAACACTCATCATTGTGTTCATGATCGCCGCAGCAATCTATGATGCTTGGGCGGTGTACAAGTCGAAGCACATGCTTGATCTTGCCGACACCATGATTGGCCTACGGCTACCAATCTTGCTGGTTGCTCCTCAAGACAAAGGGTACTCCTTTGTCGAAGAAACCACATCGATGAAGCAGAAAAACCAACCAGCAGTCGCCTCGCCACCTGCCGGACAACCGAAAAAGAAGAAAAAGAGCAAGGATGCCATGTTCATGGGTCTTGGCGATGTAATCTTCCCTGGAATGCTTGTTGTGTCTGCGGCACAATGGATCGACCACAGCGATGCAATCCTCGTGGCAATTTCCACTTTAATCGGTGGCCTAGTTGGCTACTTTGCACTCATGACCTATGTGGCAAGAGGAAGGGCTCAAGCAGGCCTCCCTCTGCTCAACGGTGGCTCGATTCTTGGCTATGTTGTTGGTGGGCTCATCTTCATCGGTTCAGCCATCTTCGATTTCGGAATATCATTTTGAGGTGATGCACGATGCTTGAAATTAATCTGTTCAGAAACAACCCCGACATCATCCGCAAGGACCACGACAAGCGTGGCCTCCCTCATGACAACATCGAAAAAGTCATCCAATTGGACCAAGCTTGGGTTAATCTTCAACACCAAACCAATCAATTGAGAGCCACCAAAAACACGGCGGCTCGAGGAATCGGCGCAGCAAAGAAGGCTGGCGATGAGGTCGAGGCAAAGCGAATCCTCGCCGAAGTCGCAGACCTTGGCGCCCAAATCACCGAATTGGAAAAGAAGACGGATGACGCTGTTGCACAGCGAGACCAAATCAGAATGAGCATTCCAAACATCCTCCACGATGATGTGCCAAAAGGCCCAGACGAATCGGGGAACACCCTCCACAGCGTGCATGGAACAAAGCCATCGTTCGACTTTGACCCACGGACTCACAATGAATTGATTGAAATGAACAAGTGGGTTGATTTGAAGCGAGCAGCAAAAATCGTTGGCAGTCGTTTCTTTTTCCTGAAAGGGGATCTTGCAAGGATGGAATTTGCATTGCAGCAGTACGCTGTGAACTTCATTCGGGAGCGGGGCTATACCTTCGTTCAGCCACCTGTGATGATGAATAAAGACGCCTACGAAGGCGTGACAGATCTTTCTGATTTTGAGACGGTGATGTACGGGGTTGAACCCGACAAGTACTACATGATCGCAACCGCTGAACATCCCCTTACGGCCATGTTCATGGGCGAAACCATACCAGAATCAGACCTCCCACTCCGCATTGTCGGCGTTTCGCCTTGTTTCCGACGTGAGGTCGGTTCTCACGGCCAATCCGACTTAGGTATTTGGCGAGTGCACCAATTCACTAAGATTGAACAAATCATCATTGCAAGCCCAGAGCAATCATGGGAACTCCAGGAGGAGTTGCTGCAAAACTGTGTTGACTTGTGGGATGCTTTAGGCATGCACTACGAAGTGGTCAACATTTGCACTGGCGATATGGGAACAGTTGCCGCAAAGAAGTACGACCTTGAGGCTTGGATTCCCGGAGCAGAACAGTACAAGGAAATCGTGTCCTGCTCGAATTGCACTGACTACCAGGCGAACCGCCTCCAAATCCGCTACGGACAGCCGGGCCATGCTGGCCAACCAATCGCCCACACACTCAATTCCACTGCCGTGGCCACATCTCGGGCGCTCGTTGCTATTATGGAACAAAACCAGATGGAAGACGGACGAGTGCGCATACCTGAAGTGCTGCAACCCCTCATGGGTGGTCAAAAAGTACTGGAACCCTGTACTTGGGGCTAATCAATCGATTTGATATATTGTCAAAATGATTAGCACCCATGGCTGAGGAAACACGAACCCTCTATTTCGGCTACGGGTCAAACCTTGACCGCAACGACTGGCTTGAGTGGTGTGAAGAAAAGGGCGTAAATCCATCTGGAATTGAAGAAATCACACCCTGTTGGCTCCCCGATTATCGATTGAAGTTCCATTACAGATCCTCACGAAGACGAGGTGGAGCTGCTGATGTGGTGCCAGCAGGATGCGGACATGCTGTCCCTGGTGTTTTGTTTGCTTTGAGTGATGAGGCGCTTGCCAACATGGATCGAAAGGAAGGGCATCCAAATTACTACGAACGATGCAACGTGAATGTCCTGTTGCCGAATGGGACATCGATTGAAGCCGTGACGTATACGCTTGTCGAACATCGAAAGGGCGAGTATGTGGCGCCAACAGCGCATTATGCTGGTTTGGTGAGAAGGGGGTTGGAACGACGAAATCTTCCAATTGAAGATTTGAAAATGGCAATTGAAAACTCGGACGAATCTTACCCCGTTCCTTACCTCTTTGTGTATGGCACCCTCATGGCTGGCGAATACCGAGGTCAAACCCTTGAACAACATACCTTCCAACCCGGCGTGACCGCTCAAGGAAAGGGAAAACTGTACAATTTGGGCAATTACCCAGGCATGCGACCTTCAGAAGAGGACCGAGTGTTCGGTGAACTATACCGACTCAACGATGTATTTCTTGGCCTTCAATCACTGGACCGAGTCGAGGGTTTCTATGGATTCGATTCGGACGATTCGCTGTTCAAACGAACGCTCATTGAGGTCGAAACAGAAGAAGGGAAGGTCTGGGCATGGACCTACATGTACGCCGTAAGCATCGATGAGGAAGACAGGATCCAATCAGGAGATTGGCGAGCATTGGACTCATGATTCGTCCAGTGTAAGCAAGGCCACGCCTTGTTCAACTTGATCGCCTGCTGCAAAGTGAACGGCCATCACAACGCCATCGGCCGCAGCAACAATTCGATGTTCCATTTTCATGGCCTCTAACACCATGAGGGTGGTACCAGCAGACACAACTTCACCTGCAGCAACGAGGACATCGAGCACCTTGCCTGGCATTGGTGCCGTAAGCCCGCCACCATCATCGGCATCTGTCGCACCAGGTTCGATTCGTTCGAGTTTGAACGTGTGACCTTGGGCATGAACCCACCATACATCGCCAACTTTGGCCACATGACCAAACGAAATCCGGCCATCTGAACCAACAAATCTCAGGCGTCCGTCGGCCATGACTGTTGTCGATAGACCTCCAAGCGACCATTCATCGCCATGCTTTGCAACTGTGACCTCAATTGGGCCTTCTGGACTGCGGAACTGATGATGCATCAGGGAAACCTCCGTCCAATCGTCTCGAATGGGCTTGGTGGGCCTTGGCCACCTATTGACGCCACGGATTGCTTTCGGTGAAGACCAGCGCTTTCTGCAACTGCTGCTGCCATCAGTGCCATGTCTTCGACTGCACGGGGAACTGATGGTTGCCAGCCATTTGGCCAGATTCGATCGATGGTGGTTGTATCGGTCGCGCCGGTGATGACCTCGTTTTCATCGCAGAGTTCCCTAAGGAAGCGAATGTTCGTTGTTGTGCCCAGCACGACAAATTCGTCAAGAGCCCTGCGCATTCGCTGCAATGCTTCCTGACGCGATGGAGCCCATACAATCAGTTTGGCGAGCATTGGATCATAGTTCGGCGTGACCTCATCGCCTTCTCGTACGCCTGTATCAAGACGGACACCAGGGCCTTCCGGTGGACGGAAAACGACGAGTGGCCCAATGGCTGGAAGGAAGTTGTTTGCAGCATCTTCTGCATACAACCGGACTTCAATGGCATGACCTCGCATCATCAAAGGTCCACACGACATCGGTTCACCCGCAGCAATACGGAGTTGTTCACGCACTAAATCAACGCCTGTGACCAATTCTGTAACGGGATGTTCAACCTGAATTCTGGTGTTCATCTCCAAGAAGAAAAATTCTCCAGTCGGGGCGAGAAGGAATTCAACCGTTCCTGCACCTTCGTAATCAACAGCTTCTGCCGCAGCGACCGCTGCTTGCCCCATCGCTTCGCGTAATTCAGGCGTCATGGTGGCGCATGGCGCCTCTTCGAACACCTTCTGATGCCTTCGCTGGACGCTGCATTCGCGCTCACCGAGGTGGATAGTCCGGCCGTGTCGGTCGGCCAGTACTTGGATTTCTACGTGCTTCGAGCCGGTCAAGAGACGCTCAAGGTAAACACGCCCATCACCAAAGGCTGCAATGGCTTCACGACGAGCGCCTTTTGCAGATTCAATCAAATCTTCAGGAGCGTGGACGGCACGCATGCCCTTTCCACCACCACCAGAGGACGCTTTCAGGAGCATTGGATATCCAACGCGGTGCGATGCTGCCTCGATGGCTGCAAGGGCGTCGGCCTCATCTTCATGTTCAATTTCCTCACCAGGAATAACAGGAACACCAGCTGCACGCATGGTGATTCGAGCGGTCATCTTGTCACCCATCTGTTCGATGGCTTCTGGACTTGGCCCGACCCATTGCAGGCCTGCATTCCCGACGGCACGAGCAAAATCTGCTCGTTCTGAGAGAAAACCAAACCCTGGATGGATGGCGTCAGCCCCTGTGGATTTTGCAATCGCCAAAATTTGATCTTGGTCAAGGTAGGTTTCTCCAATTGTATCACCAGTAAGAAGAACTGCTTCATCAGCAAGTTCAACAAACATCGAGGATGCATCGTTTTCGGCGTAAATCGCAACGCTTGGGAGGCCTGCTTCGTTGCATGCCCGGAGGATTCGACAAGCGATTTCCCCACGGTTAGCGACCAAGACCTTCCGAACCATTGAAACTCCGCCCCTCATTCTGGTTTCCAATTCGCCGAACGCTTTTCTAAGAACGAAGAAAGGCCTTCTTGCCCCTCTTTCGAACCTCGCATCTTACTGGTAAAATCGAGGGTCCAATCCCTCAAGGCCTCATCAGATTCGGTCCAACGATCGAAGTTGAGTGTGAGTTCTTTGGCCAAGGTCACTGCGCAAGGCCCTGTAGTGAGGACCTCGTCCAGCAACGACTGAACTGCAGGTTCAAGCGAATCAACATCCGCCACCACTTGTTCGATAAAGCCCGTTCGAAGCGCCTCTTCTGCTCCGACTCGACTGGCTTGCATGGCGAGCCTTCGGAAGCATGCAGAGCCCAGACGACGGTAGACATAGGGGCCAATCACAGCAGGGAGGATGCCTAATTTCCCTTCAGAAAGAGCGAGTTTGATGTTTTGGGTGCCAATGACGTGATCAAGGCAAGCAACAAGGCCTGCTCCACCGCCGAGTGCCACGCCTTGAATGGCTCCCACTGTAAAGCAAGGGTGAGCCCAGAGGCTATTGAACAAGCGATCAAGGCGCTTGGAGTCAGCCCGGTTTTCTTCCGGCGTGTTCGCTCCAGCATCACGCATCATGTTGATGTCGGCCCCAGCGCAGAAGTGTCGACCTGAGCCAGAGAGAACAATGGTTCTCAGGTAGGGTGCTCCATTTTCATCGTGCAATGCGTCAAGGCTACCTGCGCTGCGTGCTGCCGTCCAATCGAGTAAGTCGCACAATTCAGTGATGAGTTGGACATTTAGGGCGTTGAATTTGTCCTCTCGGTTCAATCGAAGGTTGGCCCTGGAACCATCGAGGGTCATGGTCACGAGTTCGGTTTGCGGCGGATTCTCCATTGTCGTCATACGAAATTCTCCAATTGCATTTTTGATTTTTCAATTGCCCTTCTCACATCCGGAAGACACCGAAACGATCGGTTGGCAACTTTGCGTTTCGAGCCGCCCGAATACACAAACCCAGGACGTCACGAGTGTCCCGTGGATCGATGATCCCATCGTCCCAAAGTCGAGCGGTCGAGTAGTACGGGCTTCCTTCCGTCTCGTATTGCTCAAGAATAGGAGCTCTGAACGCATCTAATTCCTCACCAGCCATTGGCTCAAGACCTTCCCGAGCGCGTTGGTCTTGCTTGACGGTTGTCAGCACGTCCGCAGCTTGGGGGCCGCCCATGACCGAGATACGGCTGTTTGGCCACATGAAGAGGAAGCGAGGATCATAGGCACGTCCGCACATGCCGTAATTGCCAGCACCATGAGAACCACCGATGATGACAGTGAATTTTGGCACGTTCACGCAAGAAACAGCCGTCACGAGTTTGGCACCATCCTTTGCAATGCCGCCCGCCTCGTATGCCTTGCCAACCATGAATCCGGTGATGTTCTGAAGGAACACCAAAGGAATGCCACGCTGGCCACACAATTCGACAAAGTGGGCACCCTTGAGTGAGGATTCCGAGAAAAGAATGCCATTGTTTGCGACAATGCCGACCTTTTGCCCATGAATGTGAGCAAAACCACACACAAGGGTGGTTCCGTACCGAGCCTTGAATTCATGGAACCTTGAGCCATCAACGATTCGTGCAATGATTTCCTTGATGTCAACAGGCGTTCTGTTGTCGCTTGGAATGAGACCGAGCAGGTCTTCGACATCGTGAGCCGGTGCCTCAACTGGAACGGTCGGCATTGGTGCCAGCTCTTGTGGCCCAATGTTCTCAACGACGTTTCGAACCATACGCAGCGCTTCTGGTTCATCTTCTGCAAAATGATCGGCGACACCTGATTGCACAGTATGGACTTCAGCACCACCGAGGTCTTCCGCAGAGACCTCTTCGCCTGTTGCTGCCTTCACGAGTGGAGGACCGGCAAGGAAGATGGTTCCGTTTCCTTTGACGATGATGGATTCGTCAGACATAGCAGGCACATAAGCGCCTCCAGCTGTGCAAGATCCAAGAACGGCTGCAATTTGAGGGATCTTATCACCAGACATTCGAGCTTGGTTTCTAAAAATGCGCCCAAAGTGGCCAATATCAGGGAACACTTCGTCTTGCATTGGCAAGAAAGCCCCACCTGAGTCCACCAGATAGATGCAAGGAAGGTTGTTTTCGTGAGCAATCGTCTGGGCACGAATGTGCTTTTTCACCGTCATTGGGTAATATGAGCCACCTTTGACGGTTGCATCATTGGCGACAAAGAGGCATTCTCTTCCATGCACCATGCCGACGCCAGTCACGATGCCTGCTGAGTGGGCGCGCCCGTCATACAGCTCGTATGCAGCGAGGGGTGAGAATTCAAGGAAAGCGGTGCCAGGATCAATAATCCGTTCAATACGCTCGCGGGCGAGCATTTTTCCTCTGCTGCGGTGGCGATCGACATACTTTCCACCGCCACCCATTGAAGCAACATTGAGGCGTTCACGCAGGGTTTCAATCAACTCAAGGTTGAAGGATTTGCGTTCTGAAAACTCAGGGTCTGCTCGATTCACTCGTGTTGGTAATCGGTCCATGTACACCCCTCGTTCAATGGCAGGTGGGGGCGACATTTAACCCTATTACAAGGCGGAAAAGACCCATCATACACCAAGCGTCAATCGGCCGATGTCCCGAAGACCCGGCGCAAGACCGACAATCAACACTGCAAGCACAATCAAAAGTCGAAGATGACGTTGGCGTTGCTCGACCTTCATCTCAGAGAACAACCACACAATGGCCCCAATCAGTCCAGCCTTTACGAGTGTGAAAAGCCATGCGCCCTCGCCGTATTCGATCCCCCAAGAGTCATTCAAGCGACCACCATATTGGATGACAGCGTCGCTGACTGGATGTTTTTCACCGTAGCCAAAGGAATCGATGCCGACCATCGTTGCGAACCCGTCGCAGAGTTGTCCAAACACCATGGCAAGCACCATGGGTGTAGCAAGCAGTCCTTTCTTGGAAAGCAATTGAACGGGATGATTTTTTGTCAAATCACCTGCATCTTCCCATGTGTCCAAACGAACACCAACAGGAAGCACACCTGCCTCGTGACCTGTAAGTTTCAGTTGATGCAAATCTTCGACACCGGCCCTGTACATGAAGAAGCAGACCACTGCAGGGATACCCAGCACGACGAAGAGCGGCCATATTGGCGTTGTTTCGAGAACACGTCCACTTTCTTGTGCCCATGGCGTAGCCAAAAATTGAGCCCAGTGACCCAAACCGAGAACGACCGAAGCCGCTCCAAATGTAAACAGGCCGCGGGTGATGGCTGGCCAATGTCGAGTCTTGATGAACGACCATAGAAGCATGACAAAGGCTGCTAACAAGCCACCCATGGCCCATACCTGGCCCATTTCATCATGAACGATGTAGGCTGGCTGATACAAAAGACCCCAATGGAACATCAGGGCTATCATAAGGGAAGGAAGGAGCGCTAACCTGACTTTTTGCTCGTCACGATCGGTTGTAGCACCATCCCATTTACCCGCCAACCACTGCGAAAGGATGGCGATTCCAATAAGCCATGCAGCAAGGTGGAGATGAATCAATGGAGAGATGAAGAGCACATCCATCTCTGCTGAAAAGAAATCTGCGTCTTCCAAAACACGCATCACAGGAGCAAGGCAAACCCAGACAACAAGTGCCAGGGTCATTCTGTCATCGCATGGGAGGTTGGCCTTTCGAAACAGTGCCTGGAGTATAATGACGCTCACAAGCATGGACGCTGTGTAGATGCTTGTGTTCTCTGGCGAATAACCTGCGTCGCCGGCAGCGCCTGCATCCTTCGTTACCGGATCCCAAACAATCGGCTTGAGCCCCTCGTCCCATACAGTTTCGTTTGCAAGAACAAGCCCGCTCACCACAGCAGCAATGAGCACAAGAACGGCCCAAAGAGCGATTTTCTCATACACTGAGTACGCTGAGTCAGGCAACGCAGGTTGTGCGTTTTCAAGATGTTCTTCCAACGCATTGGTCGACATAGGTGAGCCTCAGTGGTCGCTACGAATCGTCCTCAATATGCTTTGGGATGAAGCAATTCAGGCTCAAAGCCTTGCGCTTCACTCTTCTTCTTGGGAGAGTCGAGCAACGAGGTCTGCTTTCTTCCCGCCAACTGGCAGGCCAGCAGCCTTGCATCGTTCTTTCAACTCAGCGACAGAGAGGGAGGAGAGGTCTTCTCCAGCGTCTTGGACATCTTCTTCGTCATCGGTTGCACCGAATCCTCGGGGTTCGTGGACTTCAATGAACGAAACCTTACCGCATTCAACAGCGTCACGGATGGTGGTAACCAATCGGAACTTGAGCATTGCAGCGTTGGTGTCGAAGAGCATTGTCTGTGGGAGGACGATCATCAAATCGTCGCCATCGAAACTGACTTCGAAACCACTGTGACCCGTGTTTGCTTGGAGGAGAGCGACCACTTGGTCTTCCTTTCCTTCGACAACATCGACCACGTTGAACGAATACTTGAGCGACTTGCCAGCCATTGGGTGGTTGTAGTCAATTCGAGCCCGACCTGCTGCGAGGTAGGAGAGGTAGCCTTGACGGTTACCGATGGTGACTGGTGCACCAATGTAGAGTGAGTTTGGATCCTGTACAGCACGGATGAGTTTGTCAATGCTGATGGTTTCGATTTGTGAGGCGTCTTTTTCGCCGTATGCGTCCGCAGGTGCGATGACAACTTCGGTTTCCTTGCCTTTCTTTGCTTCACCGAGTGCTTCTTCGAAGCCAGGAATAAGTTGACCGCCACCAACAACGCACACCATCGGTTCGTAGGTGCGGTTCTCTTGATGGGCATCATGCTCTTTTGCGACTGCTTCACGGGTGGTCTCGATGAGGTCACCTGTTTCATTGTTGTAGAGTTCATAATCAACGTGGACAATTGTTCCATCTTCCATGGTAATACCTCCCTTTCGGGTAGTCCGGCGACCGTCGCCCCCTTGATAATTCCATTGGCGAGGCAAGCCGTCACTCTTCAGCCTCAATTTCCGCCCTGTGAGGGCGCAGGCTCTTGTTTTTGTCCATATCACCAGCAACGACAATCGCCATGCCGATTAGCATCGTCGCCCAGCCGAGCCACACTGTGTGTGATGCTGGAAGATCGTAAACTGTGACCCGGACCATTTCCACAGAGGAAAGGTCACCTCCGGTCGTCTGGCTCATAAGGCCTGAGGCTTGACTGCCATCAAAAATGAAGACAATATCACCGCTCCATCTCGTGAGTGTGTCGACTTCTGAACGAGCTGTGCCTGTTGAGTCAAACCTCAACATACCAGGTTCAACGGTACCAATGGCATCAGTCGGCGCACCGTTTTCGATTTCGTAGACCGTGATTTGAACACCGATGTAGCCATCACCAACTTCCAAATCATCCGACTGGGCCACTAAATCCTTGAATTCGTAACCATAGTTTCCATCAATGATAATTTCATCCTTAATCATCGTGATCCGATGACTGGCATCACCTCGATCAACGAGAACAGTGGTGTATACGTGCCCAATGAGGAGCAAGATTAGACCAAGATGAACAAGGTGAGCCCCAAATGGAATTCGGCGGATTAGAGTCTTTGCATCACGACCTTTTCGTTGAACAACCAAAGCCTCTCGAGCCACTGGGATCAAGACCAAAAAGAGCATTGGAAGGACGAGCCATGCCAATGTGCCGCGCACTAAGAATGAGGATACAATGGTGTTCGAATCCATTCCAAACGCTTCTGGTTTCCACAACGCAAACACCACTGAGAGCGCAAGGGTTCCAAGCACTAGCCATGCGTTTCTGTTCGAGTCCCCTTTCCGACCGGTGTACATCACCATCGCTGCAGCGAACGCTAAGACAAAGGGAGCACCGTAGACCTCGTGCGCATCAAAGTTCACCGCATCGATGCTCGCCAAGAGAAGGACGAGGGTGAGGACGAGATAAAGCCCCACAAGAACGACTGATGCCCAGAGAGCAATTTGAATCTGACTTTGACGCTCAAACAATGACTTACTTTCGGACTTGGATTCGACCTCCGGTGCGAACAACCACGGTACCACAAACAACAGCATCGTAACACCTGCAGCAAGCACGCTGACCAGTTCTGCCCAAGCACCTGCTAACGCCAACATAACGCCACCCGCTGCCCACGGCCATGCTTTCGTGGCATCTTGGGCGAAGAAAAGAGGCGCAAAGAACAACAGCGCAAGCCCACCGTAAAATGCATTTTCTGAGAGAAGTGCTATTCCGATGTAGAACAGGAAGAGAACAAAAAATGGCCCATACTGACGAACTGGGGATGTTTCGCCAAGTCGATCTAAGAACGAGTGGTAACGCCACCCCTCATCTGAAGTTTTGTGTGAGGGTTGGTTGGAGAGGACATCGATGGCTAGTGGAAGAAGCATGAGCATCGGGAACGCAGCACTCGGAACAATGGCGTAGACATCCGCACCCGGCACCAGGTCTGCAAAGGCCTCGAGACTGCCAAGCATGCCAATCAGCGCACCGATCGTTGGAATGAGGAACCACCATGCGCCGCCTGTGAAGGAGGATTCGTTGGAAGAGGTTCGTTGATATTGGACCCACAGACCGACCAATAGCAGCAGAAGAACGAGGTATGTCATGACCTCGACGCCAGCAAAAGCATCTGATTTGAGTAAGACCATTCGCGAGAAGGCATCTGTTGGGGCCTTGCCCTCGTCAGCGGCAACAAACGTGTGGACAGATGAAGCCCAAACCCCCCCTGCCCGGGTGACAAGGGTCGCAAACAAGGCCAAACCACCTGCTGCAAGCCCTCCACCAATCCATGCTGCGTCCTTGGCAGCACCTGGACGAGTGCGCATGTGTGAAAGGAACACGAGCGCAAGCCAAGGTAAAAACGAGCCCGTTTCAACCGGATCCCACGCCCAGTAACCACCCCAATCGAGGATGAGGTACGCCCACAGACCACCCAAGCCGATGCCGAGGGTCGCAACGAACAAACCAGGACGAACCGTTGTCAGCATTCGATCCTTGATGCCAGAAGAGGATTCAAACATCGAAGAAAGAGCGATTGCTGCTGAGTGCAAACAGAACGAATAAGCTAGAAAAATCAATGGAGGGTGGATGACCATCAAATCTGTTTGAAGTAATTCATTGAGGCCCCTTCCAGCAAAGTACGGCGAGGCTTCTTTGAACGGATCGAGGGTCTGCGCGTTGAGCAACAGAAGCAAGCTGAACCCATGAATAAGCCGCAATCGAAGCGCATAGGTTTGGGAGGATTCACCCTTCATTGGATGGCGCCACATGTATGCGAGCAGCGTCATCCACATGACCCAGAGCAGAAGTGGACCTTCACGTGCAGCCCATGTGGCGGCAAACCGGTACTTGAGAGGGAGGGCAGCGCCACCATACGCCACCACATGGTGAATGCTGGTGTCATTCACGAGGAAACGGCTTGCCAACGCGATGAACGGGAGAACCATCAGAGCGTGAAGGCCAATAGACGCAAGTTTCGAGCGTTCGTGCAGCCGTGGGCGGAAAAGAAGCACCGTCGCTGCGAGGAGGGCAAACCAGAGTGTCGCCCCCCACATGGTTGTTGACCAGTGCACATCCTTCAAGGACATTGCTGATTCAGAAAGTGTTTCACCAACCGAAATGCTTTGCACGTGAATATCCAAAGGAGAGCAAAATTGGAATCACACGCTTGGTTAGAAGGATCGGTTTTCGGACGAGAATTTTCAGACCGATGCCGAGTTTTTGGAACGGTGACATGTTGCCAAGCTCTTCAGGTAGGCATTTGGCCATAATCGACATTTCCTCGTCGGTTAAGTCATACAGGGCCGTTTTCCCCTTCAAGATTTTATTGTATGGCGGGAAGCGTTTCTTCCAAGCTTTTTCGTACGCCTGAAGCCTTGCCTCAGACATGTTTCCTTCTGCGAGTGCTTTTGCGATGGTCTGCGCTGCTTCACGCCCTGACCATAGAGCGAGATGAGATCCACCTTCAAACAACGGCGAAGTGAAACCAGCCGCATCACCAACAAGGATGACCCCATCCGCTACTGTCTTCGTACGTGGGCCGGAAATCGGGATGGTGCCACCAAAGGGTCGAACTTTGACTCCTTCGGCACGCCACGGCGGATTCACAGTTGGTTTCCCGTCAAGATAGGTGTCTTGAATGAATGAGTTAAGGTACTTGATTGCCCCTCTTTTATCCGTGGTGACAAGACCTACATTTGCCCGTCCTCCCTCCTTAGGAATCATCCAAACGTAGCCATGAGGCGAATACTTCGGCCATAAGTAGAAGTCAAGATAACCATCATTTGGTACATCGAGCATTTCGTACTGGAATCCTGCGATCACTTCGACTTCTGTACCCATGTCCAGGAGTTTCGATGCTGCCCCGGTTACACCAGAAGCATCGATGACCCCTTTGCATTCGATTGGGAAGCCGTCACCTTTCCCGTCAATTTTCCAATATGAAAATTCATTTTCGCTATTGTAAATTCGTTCCATTGAAGTGACTTTGTGGTGCAACAAAAGCGTTGCTCCTTCCTTACCAGCTTCATCACAAAGCCATCGCTCAAAGAGGTGCTTTTCCAAAACATACCCTTTTTCGGTGAGCAACTTCTCAGTCCCGTCGGGAAAAATCACACGGATTCCAGTGACATCGAGGGCTTTGACATGGTCGGGGATTTCCAAATCGAGGTTTTCAACCGCCATGTGACTCAAGCATTCACCACAGTGAACAGGTGTGCCGACTTCGGGATCGGCCTCGACAATGATTGTTTTCAAACCGGCTCGAGAGGTGTGCAATCCTGCAGAGCCGCCACCGGGACCTGCGCCGATGATGAGGACATCACACTGTTGTGCTGCTTCGCCCATGGACAACTTCAATCGATGGAAGCACATGAAGCAAGCGGTCATTCCACTTGCTCATCATCGACGTACCGAGCAACAAAGACTGCAGCAAAAGCAGTCACTAAGATGCTGCCAACAAAGGAAACTGCAGGAGTATCTTCGGAAGCAACAGCCTCCGTCTCTTCTTCGACCTCTTCCACCGGGGCGGCCTCAACGATCACTGTACCGACCATGCCCACACTGGCGTGTGGTTCGCAGACAAAGGTGTGCGTCCCTGCTGTGCCTGCTTCGAAGACAAACCTGTAATCGACATCTCGTTCAGGTTCGCCAGAGTCAAACAACCCGTCGTCGGCCACGGCGTTGTGAGCGAGCGCTTGACCAGCCCACATGAAACGGACGGCCTGACCTTCAGTGACCGTGACTTCTGATGGGCTGAATCGCAAGCTAGTGCTGTCCACGGTCACGATGACATCAGAATCTTCTGCAGCGACTGTTTGAGCTGTGCATGCAATCAGCGCCGTCACCAAGAGGAGCATGAGTGCTTTTTGCATGGCCTCAGGTGGGGCATACTCCCTTTGAATGCATGTATCGAGCCAACACGGAATGGGCATTAAACAACACAGAAAAATACGACGGTTCAAATGAAGGCCGCCCCAGCCAACACCGTGGCGTGGCGAACATCGAAGCGGTGGCTCGAGCATCTCGAGCAGCGAGGGGAAGTGCTCCGCATCACCCGACCAGTCGACGTACAGTTCGAAGCTGGAGCCATTGCTGACCTCCTCGTCAAAAACGACGGCCCGGCTGTGGTCTTTGAACAGCCTCGTCTTCCGGACGGGACCATCTCCGACATACCACTCGCCATGAACCTCTTCGGCGACCAAGACAGAACCATGCGCGCCCTCGGCGCTACACATGAAACGGAAATCGGCGATCGCATGGTTGCAATGATGAAACCTGATATCGGACTTTACATGAGGAAGCCATGGAAAGCCCTGCCTTTACTGCGAGACGCCCTCGCCATGCCCCCGAAGAAGAAGCGGAAAGGAAACGCTCAACGAGTTCGACTGCCGACCGATTTGACCCGTCTTCCGATTCCCACCACCTGGCCGAAAGATGGTGGACCGTTTGTCACCCTACCACTCGTAGTTACGAAGAATCCAAAGAACGGAGAACACAACCTCGGCATGTATCGAGCACAAGTGTTCGGCCCGAAAGAAATCGGACTCCATTGGCAGATTCACAAACACGGCGCAGAACATGCTGAGGCGGCGAAGGCGTCTGGAAAAGAAGTCCGTATGCCCGTTGCCATCTGCATGGGTGGCCCTCCAGAGTTGATCTTCTCTGCAATTTCACCACTCCCTGACAACCTCAGCGAATACCAGTTCGCTGGCATCCTGGGTCGAAAGTCGCTCCCAATTACCAAAGCGCTCACACAGGACCTCATGGTTCCCGCCGAAGCAGACATCGTGATTGAAGGCTATTGCATCCCCGGCGAAACACGGCTTGAGGGGCCGTTTGGTGATCACTTTGGATTCTATTCGCTCACCGGACAATACCCAGTCATGCACGTTACAGCCATCACCTGCAGAAAGGATGCAATGCTTGCAGCGACCATCGTGGGCCTTCCACCAATGGAAGACGGCCACCTCGGCGAAGCGATTGGTCGGCAATTCTCTCCCGTCCTCAACTTCCAACACCGCGATGTGAACAGCGTTCACCTCCCAATGGAAACTGGATTCCACAACCTCGCCATTGTTGCTTCCAAACAACGCTACCCCCGTCAAGGGAGAAAAACAGCGATTGGTTTGTTGGGTGCTGGACAAATGATGTTCCTGAAAACCATGATAGCGGTCGATCCTGATCAAAACCCAAAGGACCTCGAACAACTTCTTGACTCGTTGAACGACAAAGTCGACATCAAAACCGACGTCATTGTCCTCGATGGGATGGTTGCCGACTCACTTGAAGCGGCAAGCCCGTACGAAAATGTCCACAGCAAGGTACTCATCGACGCAACGACGCTGCCTGCTGCTGACCCCCGCTCCCCTAACCCTCCACTCGAAGGCTCGTTTAGACAAGAGGTACCGGCTTGGCGGCAAGGCGAAGCTGAGGCCCCAGCGTTCGATGGCATCGACCGAGTCTTAGCCCTCGAGGATGTCGTCGACGCTCGTATGCTCCGAGGAAGCATCATGGTGGTCACCGTTGATGTTGAGGGAACTCCCACACCAGAAGACGGTTCAGAGACCTCGAATGACAAGGCAGAAGGAGCCCGTCAAGATAAGATTAACCAATTGAGAAATTCAATTTGGCAATTGGACAACGATTCCTCACTTCGATGGCTATTCATCACCAACAACGACTTGGATCTGCACTGTGTGAAAGCACGTCGTCGGTTGTTGTGGCAACTCACATCTCGGTTCGATGTAGGCCGCGGCCTCACATTTGACAACGAGAGAGCGAGGTTGTGCTGGGACGCTACAACGCCGATTCCGTCTGAGGAACATGGCGTTCGAAGGTGGCCGTCAATCACACTCCATAGCCAAGAAACACTGGAAAAGGTGGCGAAGCATCCGGAACTTGCTAAGTACCAATGGCCGCCCCATCTTTCCTTTGGAGGCAAGGCTTGATGGATGTAAAACAAGTTCTTTCGTTCATCAAAATCGAACACACGTTGTTCTCACTCCCGTTTGTTCTCATCGGCTACATTCTCGCCCACAATGAGTTCGTTGCCACCGATGCAAGCGGTGTATTTTCATGGATTGCTGCTGATTTGCTGTGGATTCTCCTCGCTGCCATCGGCGCAAGAGGGCTTGCCATGGGCCTCAACCGCATCATCGATCGCAAGGTCGATGCCGACAACCCACGCACTGCAGGTCGGCACTTGGCCTCTGGCTCCATGTCGATGCGAACGGCTTGGTCGCTTTGTGGAGTGTTTCTTGTTATGCTCCTTGGCAGCGCTGCGATGCTCAACCAAGTGGCCTTACTCATGGCATGGCTTCCCGTGTCCGTATTTGTCGTCTATCCATTCCTCAAGCGGTACACATGGTTCTGCCATTTCTGGCTTGGCCTTTGCCTCGGGCTTGCCCCTGCAGGCGCATGGGTGGCGATCGCAGCTGACAGCCTAGGTTGGGCCGCTCTTACAGAAGCTGGTTGGTACCCGAGCATTTTTTTCATCGCTTTGGGCGTTGCCTTGTGGATTGCAGCGTTTGACCTCAACTACGCCCGTATGGACATGGAGAGCGACCGAGCGAACGGCATCAAGTCCTTTCCTTCTCGTTTCGGCGATGCTGTAACGACCCGTACGTCGGTCCAACTTACACTCGCGTGGTTCGCATGCTTTGCGATTTCGAATCCAATGTCTGAAGCCTATTTCCTGGCAGCGGCAGGAGCAATGGCGATCGTGAACATTCTTGTGGTTGTCCGCATGGACCGATGGGTCGATTTCCAAACGACCCTGTTTCGGGCTTCAATGCTCACTGGCTGGGTTCTGCTGGCGGCCATCATCGCCATGGACCCCTCGCAAACAACTGCATGAAATGCATGGAAGAACTCCCTGCAATGTTCAAAGGCCGGGTGGTTTGAGAGAAATGCATGAACCCCATGGTTGCATCCCTGCTTGAATTCAACGAAGCCTTCGAAATACCGAAACTTGACGCTCCGGGTCTAAGCCCCGAAGACATGATTGAGTTGCGAATCAAACTCCTTCGAGAAGAAGTTGAAGAATACGCTGAAGCGGCAAGAGCAGGCGACATGGTCGAAGTGTTGGACGCCCTTGCAGACATCGGCTACATTCTTGCTGGAACGATCATCAACCACGGCATGCAACACATCTACGATGATGCGTTTAACGAGGTTCACCGTTCAAACATGGCAAAATTAGTCGATGGAAAGGCCATCCGCAGAGAGGACGGGAAGGTGCTCAAACCAGAGGGCTGGCAGCCACCGCAACTCGCTCAATTCCTCGAAGAATGATCTTCAGCCTTTCGGCACCTGTCGTCGTAGCCGGAGCACGTTGACCCTGCTTGCGCAAGGCCAACGCGCCTCGATGTGTTCACCGTCAGACAGGTTCACTCGTTCTTGCGAACAAGGAGTGCTGCACCGAGCATCGAGATGATACCGAGTGCTGCTGTGAATCCTGGGAGAACGACTTCAGGGTTCTCATCGGCGTAGGCCATGCCCTTTGCCAATCGAACTGTGTTCCATTCTTCACAACCACTTTCACCGCAAATGTCTGAAGTGATCTCAAACATGTCTCCATTGGTGAGTGTACCGCTTTCATCAGCGTCATAAAACGTAACGCCATCGACATTTCCTGATGCAATATCAACAAACGACCAGCGCTCAACATCCTCGCCACAGTCTTCGCCAACGCTAAGTTCGCCTTCCTCACCGTCTATGGTCTTGAAGGAGTCACAGATCGAGAGAACGAGGTCCATACCGTCTGCGCTTGTTGCGTCAGTGAGTGAACCTCCGTTCCATTCAATCATATCGCCAGCAGCCATGCCAACTGATCCAACTATGTATTGGCCGTAGCCGTGACCTTCGCCGAGTCCTTCGTCTGCTCCGTTATTACAATCATTGTAATTATCATTCACCCATGACATGTAGACGTAACCGTAGTCGTCACCACAATGGAAGTAATTCATGTCCTCTCCGTCTTCATATTCTGGCTCATCTTCCCCATCTGCACAATCGATGTTGTCATCGCTCACCATGTCAAGGGTGATTGTCGTCCCATCATCGCAATCAAAGTTTGAAGTGAGGATTTCATCAGATCCATCCTCACAGTCTGCGTATCCGTCAGAGACGTAAGAAAGTGGAATTTCTTCCATCTCATCTGCGCACATCCAGTAGCTCATTTCTTCTTGGGCGTAATCTGGCTCATCTTCTTCGTCAGCGCAGTCATATGCACCGTCGTTGAGAAGAGCAAACGAAATGATTGTTCCATCGTTGCATTCGAAGGTCGCCTCTTGAATTGGTTCGCCATCAAAGCCGACAGCGAATGGCGGTGCAGCCTCTTCGAGGGTCATGTCGATCGTGAGGTCGTAGCCACCGGTTCCGGCGACGTAGGACACGGTCATAATGTCCCCATCATCCATTTCTTCCCATTCCATTGATGTAATCGACATATCAGGTGAAATTGTCACTGTCATGATTTCTTCTTCTAGTGAATCGGGTTCGATTGTGGTTAAGGTGACAATCATGCCGCCATCATCTTGCATCTCACCGGACCAAGTACCGTCTGGCATTGTCTCGACACAGGCCCAGAATCCAGCATCATCATAGACACAGTCTGTGTAGTCTGCATCCCAATCAATTTCATCGGAGGCATCGGTACAATCTGCATAGCCGTCAAGGTGGTAGCTTAGTGGGATTGTTTCACCATCAAAGCATGTGAATTCGCTTGATTCCTGAGCGTCGGACTCATCGGAGCCATCCTGACAGAAGGAGTATCCAACGTTGACATATCGGAGCGGAATTGTATCGCTTCCATCAGCACACTCGTAGGTGTATGATTCATCTTCACCGCCAGCGCAGTCGTTGTCACCGTTGTTAACCATCGAAAAGGCCACTTCAGTTCCGTCATCGCAGGTAAAGACACTGACTTCTTCACCCATGTCGTATTGGGCTTCGTCTTCACCGCCTTGACAATCATAGTAGTCATCGTTGAGCCAGCTCATGTAGACCTCTTGGCCATCGTCACAGGTGAACATGGATTGCTCGACATCGCCATAGGGCTCGTCTTCATAATCTCCACAATCATAATTTCCGTCGTTCACCAGCGAAAGAGCGATTGATTCACCGGAGTAAGGGCATTGGTATGATGTGAGTTCCTGCGAAGTGATTGGGTCGTACGATGGTTCATCGTCGCCGTCTCGGCAGTCTTCTGTGCCATCGTTTACCAAGGACAGTGCGATGGTTTCTCCATCGGCACAATCGAAGATGGAGTATTCGACGTATTCTTCACTTGGTTCGTCTTCACCGTTTGCACAGTCTTCTGCGCCATCATTGGCGAGTGAGAAGTAGATTTGACTGCCATCCTCACAATCGAACATTGAAGTTTCTGTCATATCGTAGACTGGTTCGTCAGATGCATCCTCACAGTCTGCGTAATCATCATTGACTTCCGAGAGATCAATAGTATCGGAACCATCAGCGCAATCAAAGGTAGAGGTCTCTTCTTCCCCGATGTATGGCTCATCATCGCCGTAAGGGCAATCTTCCTCACCGTCGTTCACATATGAGA
>Ga0206677_10000488_pt1 | contig 37192 bp, 38 predicted proteins | sample M130m12015metaG_FD_155475 | JGI IMG/M metagenome (GOLD analysis project Ga0206677, IMG submission 155475) | Ammonia-oxidizing marine archaeal communities from Monterey Bay, California, United States - M1 30m 12015 | ecosystem: Environmental > Aquatic > Marine > Intertidal zone | place: USA...
TGAATAATTTACCTGACCTGGGTTTCCCATTAATCCAGATATAGATGATATGTTTATAATTCTTCCATATCTATTCTTGATCATATTTTTTATAAAAGCTTTTGTTAGATTAAATGTTCCAGTTAAATTAGTTGCCAAAACATTATCCCATTCATCGTCTTTCATGCGAAGAAAGAGCTGATCAGATGTTATGCCAGCATTATTAATTAATATGTCTGGTAATAAGTTTTGCTCCTTCAGTTTGGCTGCACAATCCTTAATAGACTCTCGACATGTAATATCAAGATTTAATGGAATTAGATTGTCTGAGGGTTTATCAAATTTAAACTCACTTCTTGCAGTTCCTATAACTTTGTATCCAAGACTAGCAAGATGAATTGCTATAGCTGCGCCAATTCCTCTAGAGGCACCTGAAATAAGTACTTCTTTTTTATCCATATATGTTATTAAAATTATCTTTAAAATTATCAGAACTCATTGTTAATATATTACTCAGGCCATTGGTTTTAGCAAGACCTGAAAGAACTCTTCCCGGTCCGCATTCAACGACAATTCCATCAAGCATATTAATCTTCTCCATTGTCTTGAACCATTGAACTGGTTTTATAAGTTGGTCAGTTAATTTTTGAGCAATATCATCATTATTATTGCCTTCTAATGCATCCACATTGTGAATAATAGGAATGGCAGGATTATTAAACTTAATATTTTTCATTTCTTCAGAAAGAAGTATTGAGGCTGATTGCATTAAATTACAATGAGAGGCAACACTAACCTTTAGTTGAATAGTTCTTTTGGCGCCAGCGATTTTGCACTTTTCAGCAGCCAAGGCTGTAGCCTCATCTGAGCCAGCTATAACAACTTGGTTTGCAGAGTTAATGTTAGCAGGAGCTACAATTTCATCTAAGGCATCTCTAACCTCATCACAAATTGAACATATGGTCTCAATATCAAGGTTAAGTATTGCAAACATAGAGCCAGCATCTGATTTCTCCATAAATAGACCTCTTTTATAAACAAGGTTCAAGGCTGTTTTGAAATCAATGCTGCCAGAGGCAACAAGTGCTGAATATTCACCAAGTGAATGCCCTGCCATGATATTAGGTATTAATTCTGTAACAGATAAAAATTTTTTATAATATAAGTAAGATGTTGCAAGTAAAGCGGGTTGGGTAAAAGAGGTTTGGTTTAACTTGTCCTCAGGGCCACTTTGAATAACATCCAATAAATCAAAAGATAGCGTTTCTTTTGATGCGGAGGAAATAAATTCTAGATCTTCACTATTAAATGAGGATAACATCCCCAGGGATTGGGACCCCTGTCCAGGGAAAAGTAAACTTATATGCCTAGGCATAAATTAAGCAGATGTTTCTTCTGCTTCTTTTTCTACTTTTCTTAAATCTTTAACAAGTCTTCCTTTATAAAAACCATCTTTAGTCATTTGATGTCTAGCATGCTTTTCACCTGAAACAGGATCTATAGATAATGTAGATGCTGTAAGTGAATCATGAGATCTTCTTTGACCTCTTCTAGATCTTGTTACTTTACTTTTTTGAACTGCCATACTAACCCTTTAAAAAAATCGTATCCTAACAAAAATATACCATTATTGATAGATTTTTTATTCTAATAAATCAAGAATTTTTTCAAAAGAATCATCAATATCTGATCTACATTTAACTATGTTGTTGTTTTGATCTACAAATTCAATCTCAGACGCATGCAGCGCCATTCTTTTTGTTTTATTGAATGGTTTACTCTTATTAAATGTGCGGTCACCATATTTATCATCATTTAACACAGGATGGCCTATATGATTAGCCTGAACGCGAATCTGATGCGTTCTTCCTGTTGCAATATTTACGCTAACTAAACTGGATTGATTAAGTTTTCTTAATGGCTTAAAAGTTGATACTGCTTCTTTGCCATTATCTGAAATTATAGATTTTTGTGTATTTTCTTCTGATGATGTTTGAATAAATAAATCAACCTTAGTTTTTTTCTTTAAGTGGCCTTTTAATATGGCTAGATAGGTTTTATTAACTTTTTTAAGAGCCAGCTGTTCATTAAAATGCCTATTAGATTTTTTATTTTTTGATAAAACAAGGCATCCAGATGTCTCTTTATCAATTCTATGGCATAGGTCTAGCGAGCTACCCATGATGTATCTTAAGATAGATATCACTCCATTGGGACTATTTGTCCCCCCATGAACTGGAAGTCCATGAGGCTTATTAAGTATTATGTAATTGTCATTTTCAAAGATAATATTATTTTTAATTAAATTTATAAGGCTTTCTGAAAATACTGATTTTTTTTCTATACTTGAATTATTTGTTAAGTATGGTGGTATTCTTATAATGTCATCTTTATTGATCTTTGTATGAGGCTTTACTCTTCCAGAATTGATTCTTACCTCTCCTTTTCGAATAATGCTATAAATTTTAGATTTAGGCACATCTTTATATATAGATAGAAGAAAATTATCCAATCTTCTTCCGTGGTTATCATCATTAACTTCTATTTTTTTGACAGGCATGTGACAAATCTATAGGATATAGACCTAAATAACTAGATAAACTAGTTAAATATTAAAGAAAGATAAATACAACAGTTTAATTACAACTCTGATTAAGAGTTAATCATTCAAGCAATTTCACGTAAGACTTAATGATAGAAGCTTTAAAATAAGCACACTGCTGACTTATCTTCCTATACATAGGGAGAATAAAATGAAAAGAATTTTAATTAACTCATCATATGGTGATGAGCTTCGCGTTGCATTGGTTGATGGAGCCAAGCTGTATGATTTTGATACAGAATCACCTGATAAAGTCCTTCTAAAGGGTAGTATATTTAAAGCAACTGTTTCAAGAGTAGAGTCAAGCCTTGACGCTGCGTTTGTTAATTTTGGATCTGAAAGGCATGGGTTTCTTCCATTAAAAGACTTATCCAATGATTTCTTTAAAAAAAATTCTGAAGGTAAAAAAGAATGCATCTTAAAAGAAGGCCAAGAAATAATTGTTCAAGTAACAAAAGAGGAAAGAGGTACTAAAGGAGCTGCACTTACAACTCAAATAGGATTAGCTGGACGGTTTATTGTGCTTATCCCTAACTCATCAAGGTCTGGGGGAATATCGCGAAGAATAAGTGGTGAAGAAAGAGATCAAATTAAACAAGCTTTAGATTCAATAAATATCCCAGATAATATGAGTGCTATTGTTAGAACTAATGGTCTTGGAAGAAGTTCTGAAGAACTAAGTCTCGATCTTGCATATTTGTTAGCGCTATGGGAAGAAATTAATAAAACAATTCCTGAAGCACCCTCTCCAGCATTGATATATAGAGATGACAAATTGATAGTTAGAGTTGTGAAAGACTACTTTAAAGATGATATAGAAGAAATCTTAATAGATGATAAAGATACCTATATCGAAGCAAAAGAGTTTATAGAGTCTGTAATTCCAGATCATGCTGACAAAGTAAAGTTATATGATGAAGAGATTCCATTATTTAATAGGTATCAAATTGAATCACAAATCGAGCTAGCATTTCAAAGGGAAATATCTTTAACATCAGGCGGGTCAATTGTTATAGATCCTACTGAGGCAATGACAGCGGTAGATGTAAACTCTGCAAGATCAACAAAAGGTAAAGATATTGAAGATACTGCATATAAAACAAATCTTGAGGCAGCAAAAGAGGTAGCTAGACAACTAAGACTTAGAGATGTTGGTGGTTTAGTTGTTATAGATTTTATAGACATGCTTAATACTTCTCACCAAGAGAAAATTGAGTCAGCTTTTAGAAAAGCAGTTTATTCAGATAGAGCTAGGGTTCAAATATCAGGGATATCCAAGTTTGGTTTATTAGAAGTATCTAGACAGAGGCTAAGACCCTCACTTAATGAGTCCTATGATATAGAGCACGTATTAGTTAGAGGTCCTAGATCTCTAGGCTTATCAATTTTAAGAATAATAGGAGAGGATTCGGCAAAGGATAATACTGGAGAAATTCAAGTTTATGTTCCAGCTGATGTTGCTAGTTATTTATTAAATGAAAAAAGGCAAGATATTATAAATATTGAAAAAACAAATAACATTAGAGTAATGGTTATTGCCGACCCTTATAAATCTAGACCTTACTATAAGGTAGTAAGAATTAAAGCTTCTGAAATAAAGAATATTGATTCTTATAAATTAACCCCAAATAGCCCTGAGCCTTCTACAGACTGGAGAGATGATAAGAATCAATCTAAAGGCATGAAGCCATTAGTAGATGGTATCAAGCCACCCAAGATGCCTAAGAAGAAAAAAGAAGGCCTTGTAGGTTGGATAAAAAGTATTGCTGGTATAGACAAAGAAGAAAAACCTAAAAAGAAGCCAACTAGATCAAAAAATAGGAACAAGAAACCTAGGCAAAATTTAAAGCCAAGAACTAATAACAAAAGTGCGGCTCAAAAAAATACACAAAGAAATCCTAATCAAAAACCTAACCCTAATCAGAAAAATACAAGGAATCAAAATACTAAGAATTTAAATGAATCTTCTGTAAAAAAAGCTAATGAAAAAGTTAATAAATCGATTGAGCCAAAAAAAGTAGCTGAAAAAAATGCTACTCAAAAGAAGCCTTCAGAGAATACTTCAAATAAAAAGCCTGTGCATTCCAAGCCAAAGGTTGATAAGACAATTCCTCAAGAGCCTAAAAAACAAGTAAAAAAAGAACCTGCTATTAGAGAAATTGTTAAAGAACCAAAAGAAAAGGTAAAAATTCCAACTAGAGCCTCGAACGACCCGCGATATAAGAGTTAATTAATCTTCCTGATAAGGTAGAGTTAGGTGGTGTGTTTGGTAAGTTATCGATACCAAACCATTTTGCTTCAACTATTTCTAGCCCGTCTACATTAATTTCACCAGATTTGTATTCACATTCATAACCAATCATTAACTGACTTGGAAATGGCCATGACTGGCTTCCGAAATATTTAATATTTTGCACCTTAAGCCCAACCTCTTCTTCAACCTCTCTTTCAAGAGTTTGCTCGGCAGTCTCAGAAGTTTCTATAAACCCTGCTAAAACACTGAAAAGTCCCTCCGGAAACATTGCGTTTCTAGCTAAAAGAATTTGATCATCTTTCTTGATTAAACAAAGCACGCAAGGTGATATGGTTGGATAAGTCATTATTTTATTACAAGAGCAAAATAAAGCTCCTTCTTTTTTATCCTCATTTTTAATAGCTCCACAATACCCACAATGTTTATTGCTTTTTAGCCAATGCAGTAATTGGTTAGCTCTGCCAACAAGATTTAAATCATCTTCATTTAGCATAGACATCATTTGACGTAAATCATATTCAACTAGTGAAATGTACCCCTGCTCATTTAATTGGAAGTTAGTATTAGTGACATCAACTGCATAAATATTAGATCCACCATTAATAGCAATACCAACTTTTGTGCACTCCTCTCCATAATTTAAGAAAGACTCCTCTAGCATGAAAGTTTTTTGGTCTAAGTCATAAACAACCTTGCCGTCGTTATATATAATAAAAATATTATTATTATTAGGTTTAAAGTCGAAAAATCTTTTAAAATACATATATCTAACTTATAAATTTATTTAATTACTTATACCTATGATTAACGCAGTACAAAAAATGTTTTTAGGCAATTCACCAAGCTGGTACAAGTCTACCATTGTAGTGTTTCTAATAATTAATCCAATAGCCTTGATAGTTTTAAATGCTCTTAATTACAATGGCGAGTTTATCGTTGGCTGGATGTTCCTTTTAGAATTTATATTCACTTTAGCTTTAGCTTTAAAATGTTATCCACTTCAACCCGGAGGTCTTCTTGCAATTGAAGCAATAGTGTTAGGCCTTACAACTACTGAGAATATTTTGCATGAAATAGAAAATAATCTTGAAGTTATACTTTTACTGGTATTTATGGTTGCAGGAATATTTTTTATGAAGAATTTGATGCTAACAATCTTTACCAAACTTCTTCTTAAGGTTGAATCTAAGACCCTACTTTCACTTCTCTTCTGTGTTTCAGCTGCAGTATTATCTGCATTTTTAGATGCTTTGACTGTAACAGCTGTATTGATTGGAGTAACTATAGGCTTTTATAGAGTATTTCATACAGTATCATCAGGAAAGGCTTTTAACGATCTAGAACACGATTATCTGAATAACTCCTCTCTTAATGAATTTGGTCATCAGGATATGGAACAATTTAAAGGGTTTTTAAGAGATCTTGTTATGCATGGTGCAATTGGAACAGCTCTTGGAGGTGTTTGTACAATTGTTGGAGAACCGCAGAATTTATTAATTGCTAAAATTGCTGGTTGGGAATTTATTGAATTCTTCATGAGAATGGCGCCAATTACCATGCCTGTATTTGTGGCTGGATTGTTAACATGCTTTGTCGTAGAAAAATTTTCAATTGCGGGTTTTGGCAACCAGTTGCCTAAAAGTGTTCGAAATATCTTTAACGATTTTGATGAATATGAAAAACAAAACATAACTACAACCCATAAAGCTGAGCTATTGGTAGAGGGTATGGTTGCTGTTTTCTTGGTTATAGCTCTTGCACTTCATGTTGCGGCTGTTGGTCTTATCGGTTTAGCAGTTATTATCCTTTTAACATCTTTTAAGGGCATTACTAAAGAACATGATTTAGGAGAAGCTTTTCATGAGGCGCTTCCATTTACTGCTTTATTAGCTGTCTTTTTCGCTATTGTTAGCGTTATCCATGATCAGCATTTATTTTCTCCTGTAATTAATTATGTTCTTGCACAAAGTGTTGATACTCAGCCTCCTCTATTTTTTGTAGCTAATGGAGTGCTCTCTGCGATTAGTGATAATGTTTTTGTAGCAACAATATATATCAATGAAGTCAAAGCTGCGTTAGATAATGGTTTGATCACAAGAGAACAATTTGATCATTTAGCTGTTGCGATTAATACAGGAACAAATATACCTAGTGTAGCAACTCCAAATGGGCAAGCTGCATTTCTATTTTTACTTACATCGTCATTAGCGCCTTTAATTAATTTATCATATCTACGAATGGTGTTAATGGCACTGCCTTATACGATAGTTCTTTCAATTGTAGGCTTTATATCAATCGTATTTCTACTATAGTTATGACTTATGCATCTGATCATAAGATCTGTATTGCTCCAATGATGCAATACACAGATATGCATGACAGGTATCTTCTGAGGTTAATTTCTAAGAAAGTTTATTTATACACCGAGATGGTTACTACTGGAGCTATTTTATATGGAAAATGCTTTCACCAACTTGAATACAACCCCCAAGAACACCCTGTGGCCCTTCAGTTAGGTGGTTCAGATATTAAAGACCTAACAGAATGTTCAAAAATATCTGAAGACTATGGATATGATGAAATTAACTTAAATGTGGGGTGTCCTTCAGATAGGGTTCAAAAAGGTAGGTTTGGTGCATGTCTTATGCTTGAACCAGAACATGTAGCAGATTGTTTAAGCTCAATGCAAAATACTGTGTCTGTTCCGGTTTCAATAAAATGCAGATTGGGAGTTGATGATCATGAGGACTATGAGTTCCTATTTAACTTTGTAAACACAATTAAACAATCAGGCATTGATAACTTTATTATCCATGCAAGAAATGGAATTTTAAAAGGCTTAAGTCCAAGGCAGAATAGGCACATACCACCAATAAAATATGATTATGTGTATAAACTTAAAAAAGACTTCCCTGAACTTAATATTATTATTAATGGTGGAATAAAATCAATCGAAGAATCAAAGCAGCACCTCCAACAGGTTGATGGTGTAATGATTGGAAGAGCTGCATATGAAAATCCTTTCTTAATAAAAGATATAGATTCTGAAATATATGATCTTGAATATATTAAAAAATCAAAAAAGATTATCTTGAATCAATATTTAGATTATGTTGATGAAAAAATTGCAGAAGGTCATGAAGTCTCAAGAATGATGAAGCATTTATTTGGATTATCAAGGGGTGATAGATTTGCAAAAACATTTCGTTTAAAAATTTTAGAGATTATTAAATTAGGTGAAATTAAATCCCAAAGGAAGGATTTAGAAGATCTTTTATTCTATTAGAAAATCATCCATATCATCTACAAACTCATCAATAACATTTTCACCATCACTGACTTCATAAATCATATATTGAACATAAGAATCTTTTACGAAATCATACCTATCCCCATATATTAATGACTCTATCTCCAAAAGCCTCTCTCTAGTCTCAAGAGCATCCACGGCTTTTAAAGCAATATTTACATCACTTTCTGTCATATGAAATGTAACAGATAAAATTGATGAAACTGGCCTACTAAAAACATCTCTAACGCTTGATGGTCCAAGAAGTGGTAGCATTATGTATGGCCCAGAAGGAACGCCCCATACCGCAAGAGTTTGACTAAAATCTTCTTCATGTCTTTTTAGGCCTAAGGGTGTAGCAACGTCAAGAATTCCACCAAGGCCAATAGTTGAATTTATAATAAACCGAGTTAAATCATTAGCTGCATAACCAACCTTACCCTGAAGAAGTTGATTTACAGTAGTGTCTACTTCCTCAAGATTATCAAAGAAATTTGTAACTCCTTTTTTTAAGAATCTAGGAGATTTAGAGTAACTTTGAGCAATAGGTTTTAGAATGTTTGCATCTATGCTCTCATTAAACTCAAATGAAAGTCTATTTAGGTCTTCAAATGGGTCATTAATATCTTCAGCAAGGATAACTGAAGCACTGATAAGAAATGAAAATATTAAAAATTTCATACCCTATTATACAAGAGTTTGAATTGTTTCTGATATCTCTGTAACTAAGTTCAAGGATTTTTTAATTTCTAAATTATATATATTTTTACTATACGATACTTTGCCTATACAAGATTGATTTTTTATAAGTAGAGGTTCATATGATGATTCAAATAACTGATTTGAGGTGTTATTTTCTATAAATCCTAATAGATTTATATCTAATTTTTTAAAAAAGGATACTGATTTTAAGGTATCATGAATCGCCAATTTGTTCGGTGTTGTAACTAAAAGACTGTGGTCTGGTTTAATTTCAGATGCAACAGTTAAATAAGCATCTCCTGTTCCTGGTGGCATATCAACAAACAAATAATCTAACTCACCCCAAATCGTTAATCCCATTAACTGTTTTATTGCACCGCTAAGCATAGGCCCTCTCCATATAGCTGCCCTGTCATCATCTAAAACAAAACCCATTGAATTTAATTTAACACCCTCGGACTCAATAGGCTCCATTAATGTTTTATTACTTTCTTTAATGTAAATAGGTTTTTTATTTTCTACATTAAATAGAATGTGTTGATTTGGGCCATAAATATCAGCATCAAGAATGCCTACTTTAAATTTTTTTGCAAAATTCATTGCAAGTAATGCTGTAATGGTACTTTTTCCAACTCCACCCTTTGCAGAGGCTACAGATATTATTTTTTTTATACTCATATAAAATGTATTTTCACATATAATACAGTTGATATGGACGCTGCAAATACAAAAAAAAGAAAAATACTTGTTACTCAAGCACTTCCTTATGCCAATTCATCCTTGCACCTTGGTCATATTTTAGAAGCTGTTCAAACTGACGTATGGGTAAGATTCAATAACTTGATTGGTAACGAGTGCTTATTCTTCTGTGCAGATGATACACATGGAACACCAATAATGCTTAAAGCAAAAGAATTGGGAGTTGAACCAGAGCAACTTATCAAAGATGTACAAATTGATCATATAGAAACATATAAACTATATGACATAGATTTTACACATTTTCATACCACGCATTCAGATGAAAATAAAAAATACTCGGAATATATATATAACAAAGCAAAGGTTAAAGATCTAATAACAAGAAAAACTATTAAGCAGCTATTTGATGAAAAGGAATCTATGTTTTTATCAGATAGGTTTGTAAAAGGTGAATGTCCAAAGTGCAATGAAGAGGACCAGTATGGGGATGGCTGTAGTAAATGTGGGGCAACATATGATGTAAGTGAAATTAAAAACCCAATATCTGCCCTTTCCGGTACAACACCAATTCATAAGGATAGTGAGCATATATTTTTTAATTTACCGAAACAAATCAATGTTTTGAAAAATTTTCTGCAAAAGAGCGATCTTCAAAAACCTATTGTTAATAAATTAAGTGAGTGGATAAATGATGATCTTCAGCAATGGGATATATCGAGAGATGCCCCTTACTTTGGTTTTAATATTCCTGGAGAGATTGATAAATATTTTTATGTTTGGCTTGATGCTCCTATCGGCTATTTGGCTGCTATTGAAAATTGGGCATCCACTAATGATAGAAAAATGGAAGAATTGTGGTCTAAGGATTCTGGCTATGAGATCTATCATTTCATTGGAAAAGACATTGCATATTTCCATGGTTTATTTTGGCCTGCATTATTAGATTCAGCCAACTTAAAGTTACCAGATGGGATATATGTACATGGTTTTTTAACCATAAATGGTGAAAAAATGTCAAAATCAAAGGGTACTGGCATTATAGCAAGAGAATTTGCAGAAGTTTGCGATCCCGAAACATTGCGATATTATTTTGCAGCAAAACTCAATAATAAGGTTGAAGATATTGATTTAAATCTTGAGGATTATGTAACAAGAATTAATTCAGACTTAGTTGGAAAATATTGTAATATTGCTAGCCGTTGCTCATCATTTATTAAAAAAAATGATAATAAATTATCAGATAATATTGATAATGAATTAATTGAGAGTATCAAATCCAAAAAATCTTTAGTAGCTAGTCATTATAATTCAAGAAATTACTCGAAGGCTGTTAGGCTAATTATGGAAATGGCAGATGATATAAATAAATATATTAATGACAGTACCCCATGGAAAAAAGAATTAAATGAGGCTGTAGATATATCATCTTCGGCTTTGAATGCATTTAGATTACTTAGCATCTATTTACAACCAATAATTCCGAATATTACAAAAAATGCATTTAAATTTCTGAACAGTACTGAAAATAGTTTTGAAGATTTAGATAAAATGCTTAATAAGCCCATTAATAATTATGTGCCGCTATTGAACAGGCTGGAGCCGATTAATTTAAAGAAGGATGAACCTATGGATGATAATAATTTTATTGATATAAAACAATTTGCTGATGTTGACCTGAGAGTTGCGCAAATTGTTGAAGCATCACTTGTTGAAGGTGCTGATAAATTACTTAAGCTCAACCTTAATGTTGGTGAGTTAGGTGAAAGGCAGGTTTTCGCTGGTATTAAAAAAGCATACGATCCTGAAGACTTAACAGATAGGTTAGTAATATTGGTTAGTAATCTTGAACCAAGACAAATGAAATTTGGGTTATCTGAGGGTATGGTACTAGCCTCAAGTGATGATGAGGGTATATACCTTATATCGCCTGACACTGGGGCAAAACCAGGGTTGAGAGTTAAGTAATGGTTAAGGAAACAGATATTATTGTTATTGGTGCCGGCCCAGTTGGTTTATTCACTGTATTTGAGGCAGGTTTATTAGGTCTTAATTGTGTTCTCATAGATAATCTAGATAAACCCGGAGGTCAATGTGCTGAGCTGTATCCTGAGAAACCTATATATGACATACCAGGGGTGGCTTTTCAGACCGCGCAGGAGCATGTTGATGCCCTATTATTACAAATTAAACCCTTTGATTATGATTTATATTTAAATCAAAGGGTCGAGACTATAGAAGAAGTTGATCACGCTATGAATATCTATTGGAAGGTAACTACAAACGAAAATAATTCTTTTATTTCAAAAAATATATTTATAGCAGCAGGTGCTGGGTCATTTGAACCACGAAGACCTCCTAATATTGAGAATCCAGATAAGTTTTTAAATATTGGTGTTAACTATGCCGTTAGATCTAAGGATAAGTACAGAAATAAAGATATATTTATTTTTGGAGGTGGTGACTCTGCCTTGGATTGGACTGTAGAACTTGCAAAGAATGCCAAAAGTCTTTCATTAGTCCATCGAAGAGATGCCTTTAGAGGCGCACCTCACACAGAAGAATTAATGAGAGAGCTTGTTAAAGATAAGAAAATTAACCTCTTAACTCCTTTTGTAATTGAAGGTATTCATGGAGATGAAAAAGTTAATGAAGTTTCTTTAAAAAACTTTGATACAAAAGAAATTGTTACACATAAGGCAGATGAATTAATATTCTTATTTGGGCTAAATAAAAAACTTGGCCCAATACTAGATTGGGAATTGGAACTTAACGACAAAAAGATCAATGTTAATACTGAGAGTTTTGAAACCTCAAAAGAAGGTATTTTTGCTGTAGGCGATATAAATGATTACCCTGGAAAGCTTGATTTGATTTTATCTGGTTTTCATGAAACAACATTGGCTGTTCAGAAAGCTTATAAAAGAATACACCCTGGTGAAAGGGTTCCATTTGGCTACACAACATCTAATTCAAAGCTTCAAAAAAAACTTGGTGTATTAGATAAATAAATTGGAATTAATAGATTTAGTACATAAAGAGCTACCACAGATTCAGTGCGGAAGATGTGATACACCTGGTTGCAGACAATATGCTAAAGCTATTGTTGACGGAGCCCCTCTTGATAGATGTGTGCCAGGGGGTATTGAAACTTTAAAAAAATTAAATGCCATCACTAAATCAAATTATGATTCTGTCAATCCTGAATATGGCCCAACGATTGGAAGTCAAAAAGTTAAAATTATTGAAGAAGAATGCATAGGTTGTAAAAAATGCATAACAGCCTGCCCTGTTGATGCTATTACGGGTGGGACAAATATGATGCACTCAATAATTCATGATTTGTGTACAGGGTGTGAGCTATGTATTGAGCCATGTCCAGTTGACTGTATTGAAATAATACCCCTTTCTGACCAAGAAGCAGCCAAACCAAGAGAGGTTTCACAGTTTTTTTATAACACAAAAGAAAATTTAACAACTAATGAAAAGAGAAATAAGTTAATTAACTTTAGTGATAAAAATATGGAAATTAGCGATAGTCTAAATCTTAAACTTAAGAAAAGAAATATAGATAAATCTAAGATGGCTGAAGAAATGCAGAAAAAGATTGTAAAATCTGATTTATCTAAACTACACCACTTTGATGATAATGAAATTAATACATTCCTACAGGATGATAATTAGTGCTAAAAAATAAATTTAGAAAATACTTACCAGTTGTAGTGGATCTAGAAACAGGTGGTTTTAATTCAAAAGAAAATGCAATTCTTGAAATTGCTATAACTCTTATAGAGGAGTCAGAGGGTGCTCTATTAGTTGGTAAAACACATCGATTCCATATTGAACCATATAAAGGGCTCGTTATTGAAGATGAGTCATTAGAATTTACAAAAATTAATCTAAATCATCCATTAAGAAATGCTGTGCCTGAAAGTCATGCATTAAAAGAGCTATTTACTATTATCAATAAAACCAAAGCTAAATATGAATGCTCAAGAGCAATACTGGTTGGCCATAATGCACATTTTGACTTAGCATTTTTAAACGAAGCTATAGCAAGAAATAACATCAAAAGATCGCCATTTCACCCTTTTTCTGTATTAGATACAGTTAGTCTTGGTGTTTTAGCAACAAACCAAACTGTACTTGCTAGGATTTGCGACTCACTATCCATTGATTATGATTCGAAGAAAGCTCATTCAGCTGCTTATGACTCTGATGTAACAGCCAAGGTATTTTGTAGAGTTTTAAATGACTTTTCTAGCCAAGAGAACTTTCAATAAACTTTTTTAAGTCTCCAGACTCATGCATTTGGGTAACAATATCAGCACCACCTATCAGCTCGCCCTTTACAAATACTTGTGGAAAAGTTGGCCAATCAGACACAGAAGGCAATGTGGCTCGCGCATCATTATTTTCTAAAATATCAACATAAGAAAACTGTGCTTCACATTCTATTAACGCTTGAACTGTTTTCGCAGAAAAACCACATTTTGGCTCATAAGGTGTCCCTTTCATATAGATCAAAAGATCGTTGTCTTTAATTTGCTCTCTTAATTTATCTTCGATAGTCATAATTATCCCTTAATTATATTTATATAACTCTTTATAGTGTCTTCAAACCCATTTTTCAAGGCATCAACTATAACTGCATGCCCAATAGAAACTTCATTAATACCGCCAATTTTAACAAGTTCGGGTAAATTTAATAGATTTAAGTCATGGCCAGCATTCACAAATAAATTCGAAGAATTTGCCTTTAAAATTAACTCTGAAAGAGAAGAAATAATTGAAAAATCTCTAGCTTCTATACTCTTAGAGAAGCGCCCAGTGTGAATCTCTATTCCATCAACGCCAATATCTCGTGCATAATCGATAATATTAATATTAGCTTCATTATCTTTAAGTTGATCTACAAATAATGAGATTTTTGATTGAGTAGATATACTCCTGAGTTTTTTAATTGTCTCCATTAATTTATCGTCATGATCTCCGGGCTCCCAGCCATGGTCAGATGTAATTTGGTTTGGTAAGTCAGGAACAAGCGTTATTTGTTCTGGCTGGCATTCTGTTACAAGTCTGTTAAAGCCCATAAATTGTCCAGATTCTTCTGAAAATGGATTGCCTTCAAGATTGAAATCAATATTGTTAACTTTAGTCAGGTTTGATAATGAAATAACATCATTACTCGTTGCATGCCTATGATCTGGTCTTGGATGAAGCGTAAGCCCATCTATGCCAAGGTTTATAGCAAGATTTGCAAAATCTTCAAGTGGTGGGTTATTTTCGCCTCTTGCATTTCTCAGTAGAGCTATTTTATTTAGATTAAGACTAAATTTCATTAGCTTCTTTTACTTTTAATAAGACCAGACCACCAAGAATAAATAGAACAGCTATAGGAAGTAATGAGATTCTTATATCTCCATATAAAGTTAACAAAGCACCTACCATTAATGGGCCAAAGATAGCACCCGCCCTGCCAAGTACATTATAGATCCCAAAAAATTCTCCAGCTTTCTCCGAGGGAATAATTTTTCCAAACAGGCTTCGCGAACTACCTTGAATACCTCCCTGCACACTTCCAACAAAAACTGCAAGAATATAAAATTCAAAAGCTGATGAAAGGGTTGTGGAAAAAAATATGATGAATATATAAAAGACTATAGTTATATATAAAACTGGTTTATCGCCATATTTATTAGCTATATAACCCCAAAAAAGAGTTGCTGGAAATGCCACAAATTGAACTAAAATTAATGCAGGAATAACCTCATTAGCTTTTAGACCAACATTAAGTGCAAAATCAGCTGCAAGATAAATAACTGTATGAGCGCCGTCAATAAATAAAAAAAAGGCCAATAAAAATAAAGACACATTTTTATATTTAGAAATAGATTTTAATGTTGTTAAAATATTAATTAAGGCTTCTTTTAATAGAAAGCTTTTTTTGTGATGAATGACATCTTCATGATAGATTTTTTTAATAGGAAGCATGAAAGAGAACCACCATATAGCAACCATAACAAATGAAATTTTAATTGCATCCGCAGACGAATGAAGGCCTATTTTTTCCCAAAAAAGAAACATTAATGCATTAACAAGAAATAAAGTACCACCACCAAGGTACCCCCAAGCATAACCCTGGTTTGAGATTTGTGAGAGCATATTATGTGGTGCAATTTTAGTTAAAATCTTATCATAAGGAATTTGGCCAACAGCAAAACAATAATTTGCAATACAAAAGAAAACTAAAGCATACAGCCATGATCCTAATGAAAGTGTTGATAACAAGCCAACAAACAAAGCCCCAATAGCTGTAAACAAAACAAGAAATTTTTTTGTAGCATTGTTTATGTCACTAATAGCTCCAATAAAAGGGGCTGTCAGCAAAACAACCGTATTACAAACTGCTAAAGCTAAAGTTTTATATACAGTTGCATCATCCGCATCAATGCCATTGGCCCAATATTGATTGTAAAAAACAGGAAAAAACCCAGCAACAACAGTGGTTGCAAATGCAGAGTTCCCAACATCATATGCTATCCATGATTTTATTTTTCTACCAAGGGTTGTGGATGTGGAAGTATTCAAAATTTATAAATATAAGTTATTAGTTAACATTCTATATTAATTTTTACCTTGTAATTGATTATATTTTTGCTATATTTTTTAGAGGGGGTTTTAAAAATGGATGATATAACAACAATTAAATTTGGTTCATTCTTCGTGGTAGGAATTGGTTTTATAGTATTTCTACTCGGTTTAGCTGCTTATATTTTTTATTAAGCCGGCAACCAGCTTAGAGCTTTACCAGAGAGTAAATGTAGGTGAAGGTGGAATACAGTTTGACCTGCATTTGCTCCATTATTTATGACTATATTAAATGTATCATCTAGTTCTAGCATTTTTGAAACTTTTCCAGCAACTATCATAAGGTGGCCTAGTAATTCTCTATCCTCTTCACATGCGCTTGAAAGCATAGGTATATTTTTTTTGGGTATTATTAAAAGATGTATTGGGGCTTGAGGATTGATATCTTTGATTACAATTGATTTTTCATCCTCATAGATAATATCTGCAGGAATATCTTTATTGATAATTTTATCAAACAGGCTTTCAGTCATTAAACTAAAAAGCCCTTAAAACCCTATAACCAATATAAAAAATTGCAAACGTCATTAATATAGCCAAAGTGATGATTAGCAAATCTCTAAGCGTTTGAAGAAATTTACCTTGTTGCTTAGCCTTAACTAACTGAACAAGCATGTAGATGAGAGCAATGGTGCTGATTGTTAATATAAATATACTTAGCATTATAGTTATCCAAATAAGGAGCCAACTCCTGTTACTAAAAATCCCAATGCTAATCCCCATAAAAGGCAAGCAATGACATCTGCGATATAAAATCTTACAACCTTTAGGTCACTAATACCAAGTAAAAAGGGTACTATTGGCCTTACAGCAGGTATGAATCTACCAAATAAAACAGTGAAGGAGCCAGTTTTATCTAAAAATTTTTGAGACCTTTTTATAGTTTTTTGCCTTTTTAACATTACCTTTGTTGTTAAAATTTGAGGCCCTATGGTTTTACCAAATAGAAAACTACCCATATCACCAAGATGTGCGCCTAATATAGCTAATGGAACAATATAATAGATGGATAAAAGTTCTGTGTTATAAATAAATATACAGATTGAAAATAAAATAGCGCTTGAGGTAACTATACCTGACAGTATGAAGGACTCAATAAAAGCAAAAAGTAAAACTACAACCCAGGCATATTCAGCATTTGCATTTAGATAAAGTTCAATTTTTTCAAACATAATATATATTAATGATTTTTTTTATATTTTACTTTAAATAAGGCTTTGGCATATAGTAAGACCACAAAGTATTTTTATTTATAAATTCTGCAATGATTGAAAAGTTTAACATTCACATATCTCAAGATGAGATTAATACTTTACACCAAAAAATTTCATTAACTAGATGGCCTGATGAAATCAATGATGAGAATTGGTCACATGGAACAGGGATGGATTTTTTAAAAGATTTATCAATTGAATGGTTAAATAATTTTGATTGGAGAAAGCACGAAAAGGATTTAAATAATATTGGTAGCTTCAAATTTAAATCCAATTCAGGAATTAAGATTCATTTCTTGCATTCAAAATCAAATAAAGAAGGAGCGATTCCTCTTATTATGACTCATGGGTGGCCAGGTAGTATTCAGGAGTTTTTAAAAATTATTCCTATAATTCATAAAAAATCGAAGGTACCAATCGATATAATTTGCCCTTCTATGCCAGGTTTTGGATTTTCTGATAAGCCAACTGAGAAAGGAATGGATTCCAAAAAAATTGCAGAAATTCAACATGAACTAATGTCTGCTATTGGCTATAATAAATATGTAGTTCAAGGTGGTGATTGGGGAGCAACAGTAAGCAAATGGATGGCAGAACTTTATCCTGATAATTGTATTGGTATCCATTTAAATCTGGTAATTGCATTCCCTCCAGATGCACCAGACCCTATGGAAGGAGTTACCCAAGATGAATTAAAGCTACTAGATAATTTTAATAAATATAAAGCACAGGGATATGGTTACTACGAGATACAAAGAACAAAACCACAAACCATAGGCTATAGCCTTAACGATTCTCCTATTGGTCTAGCGGCATGGATTGCTGAAAAATATTATGGTTGGTTCGATGAAAAAACTAATAAACTGGTTGTTACAAATGATGAAGTTTTAAGCATCATTTCACTATATTGGTTTACAGAATCAGCCCCCTCCTCAGCAAGGTTATATAAAGAGAATGGAGAGTTCGGATTTTCATTTAACAAGATTTCTCAACCAATGGCAGGAGCTATCTTTAAAAAAGATATTATGATACCTCCGCGCGTTTGGGCAGAGAACATTTATAATGTAGTCCAATGGAATGAGTATGATGGGGGTCATTTTGCTGCAATGGAAAAGCCTGAAGTTTTAGCTAATGACATAATTAAATTTATATCAAATTTAGTGAAATAAAGTTCTAGAATTGCCTCAAGAAAATATAGGCTTATATCTAAAACTTTAGTTCAAACCCAATGCTGACCATATTTTGATTTTTTAAAGTATCTGATTGTGAACTTTTAGAATAACTTGTAAATAACTTTAACAATGAATTATATTGGTATGAATATCCAACAGCATTCTGCTTTCCACCGATAAGCTTGATATCAGACTTGGATGTCTGAAACATTAATGAAGATTTTGATGATAATTTTTGTTTTAAGCTAGCAACATATCCAGATTCTTTCTTAGATGTTTCAACATTTATAGATTCTTGATATAAAAAGCCAAAAGTTCTGTTATTAATTGTTTTTAAAATAGCAAATCTTTTATTTTCATAACCTTTAAGACCTGAATCTATTCCAAATGATGATTTGAAATTATTTGCTTTATAGTCAAATGAATAGGACTGATAACTTTTACTAGATGTTTTGATATTATTAAGAGTGACCTTTAATCCTTCTATTATTTCTGGAGAAGTATAACCAATCAAATCTTGAGATCTGTTTTCACCTACAAAAAGGTTTTTTATATCTGATTTAGTATCATTAAATAAATCAACTTTCAATTGTGATTTCTTAAAAGCAGTATCATGAGTTCCAACAAAAAGTTTTCCAAAATCACCTGAAATACCTATAAATGTATTGCGTTGTTTAAGTACTTTATTTTTACCTGCTTTTCCATCTGTCACATCTATTTCATTTTCAATTTGAATTAGGAAATTTACTTTATTTGATAACTTAAACTTTGTCTTATATCCAAGCCTTGATGCATTGCTATTAGTTTCGGAGGAAGTTTTAGAGTCTACTTCTGTAGAAAGAAGATCTAAATTTATTTTTCCATAAATCTCAGTATCAGCAGCAGTAAGATTAAAAGTACTTATAGAAATTAATAAAATAAGTGCGAAAAAATTTTTTGTTGACCGAGTAAATTTTTTAAGTTTTTTAAAAAAATTTTGTTTCATTTTTATTTTGTAATGTTAAAAAAATAAGTATTTCACATATGAATATATCATTCATTGATGCATATCACTCTTTTCAAAAGATTAACAACAAAGTCACATAAATTACTGGAGTGACACTAAAATGTAACATTATCTAAAATAATAATAATAAAATTATATATATGTTAAAACCACAACATATAATAAGTTATGAATAAAAATTCAATTCTTAAAAAAATCTATTCTTTCCATTTTTTATTTCTTTTTTCTATATACCCATTAAATGCATTCTCAGTTGTATCTTTATATGAAACAGAGCAAGTTAAGATAGATGGAGATGCTGACGATCCTGCAATATGGGTAAATAATATAAATATTAATAATTCACTCGTATTTGGAACGGATAAATATAATGGTATTTATACATATAACCTAAAAGCAGAAACGCTTGATTTTTCACCTGCAGGAAATATTAATAATATAGATATAATTTCAGATAATATTTCAAAAACTACTTTACTATTTGGCTCTAATAGGAATGATAGCTCCCTAGATCTTTGGGTTTTAAATAATAATGCAATGAACTCAGATATAGAATCTAACTCATTCAAGCTTCCAGTTAAATCAACACATAAGGGTTATACAGATATGGTTGTATATGGAGTGTGTTCAGGACATCATGAGCATTTTGGTAATATTGCATTTATAACTGAAGATGAGGGCTCAAGAGTTCAATTATGGTCATACCAAGATAACTTAAAATTGTTGCATACATTTAAAAATCAAGATGCGACTCAATCTGAGGGTTGCGTTTATGATTCAGATAATTCAACTCTATTTATTTCTGAGGAGCAAGATAGAGGGATTTTAAGGGCTTACAAAATTAATAAAAATCTTGATTTTAGTTCGCCAATTATCATTGATAATAGATCTGGCAATATTGTAGGCGATCCTGAAGGAGTAACAATTTATAAATCAAACATCAATGAAGGGTTTGTTATTCTTTCTTCTCAAGGCAATAGTACTTTGAATATTTATAACCGGAGTTACCCATATAATTTTATTGATAGCTTTAATATTATCGGAAATGGATCTATTGATGCTGTTTCAGATACTGATGGAGTTGATGTAGTTAATAATAACTTAGGTCCATTATTTCCTAAAGGTTTGTTAGTTGTTCAGGATGGTTCTAATGATGGCAAGGGATTAGTAAAAAAGCAAAATTTTAAATTTGTGTCAATTAAAGATGTTCTTGATAATATTAATGATTAGCGAAGATCTATTTTACTTTTCTAAACATTTGTCCATAATCTAATAATGGAAATAGTTGCTAAGCAAGAAAGAAGTAAGAAAAGAGTAAAACTTGTTCTCCAAACTGCGGAAACAATTCTTCTCCAAGATGGATTAGACGCAATAACAGTTGCAAATATTGCAAAATATTCTGGCCTGAAAAGAACCTCTACATATAAATTTTTTCCAACAACTGATTCGTTAAAAGCAATGATGATCAGCGGATATTTGAAAGACTGTGAAGATATATTTAGAAGCGAATTAGAATCAATTGAAACTAAACAGGTTTCTGTAATTGTCTTAAAGGTGGTTGAGGTGATGTATGACTTTTTTATATCTTCAGAAGCTGCTCAACTAATTATCTTAAAAAATACTGTAAGCCCTCCCATGTCTTCTGAATCAATACATGGCCTAGCAAGTTCTATAGAAGACTTTATAGATAAAAATATTGATCTTCCAGATATGTTTAATAAAAGTGGTGTCTATAGAGTGCTTACGCAACTAATACTCTCGGTATTTTCTTTAAACGCAAAGGAGAGTGGTGAACTGAATGAGGTTGGAAGGATTGAGGCCCACAGAGCAGGCCTTTCCTATTTACTAAATTGGGTCAATCAGAGCTCTTAATAGCCTTTAATCTAAACTCCCACTGTTAAAAGAGTTTCAACAAATCTTAATAAAACATAGAACAATACTGTCAATGTAGCTCCAGCAGGTATTGTTACTACCCATGAAAGAACAATCCTGCCTATTGAGCTAAGATCAAGATGAGAAATACCTTTGGCAAGGCCTACGCCAATAACAGCTCCTACAAGAGTATGAGTTGTTGATATAGGAAACCCTATATATGTTGCTGCTACGACAGTAGATGCTGCTGCCATTTCTGCCGAAAAACCTAAACTTGGAGTTAATGTAGTAATTTTACTTCCAACAGTCCTTATAACTCGGCCACCTAACATCGCTAAACCAAATACTATACCTATTCCACCAATCAATAAGACCCAAGGGCTAACTGCTGATTTAGCACCAATTGCCCCTTCAGAAGCTACACTTATAATTGCAGACATAGGGCCTATAGCATTTGCGACGTCATTTGATCCATGAGCAAAAGCCATAGCTGATGCAGTTACTATCATAAGTACAGCAAATGCTGATTCAACACCATGCTTTTTAATCTTTTCTTTGTTTATATTTAAAAGGATGTATGTGATCACTGTAACAACTAATCCAAATGCTATTGTGACTAAAACGACCTCGTTATCAGTAAGAGGCAAACCAACATGTTTTAAACCTTTTCTTGCAGTTACAAGACCAATAATTACAGCTACAAAAAAACTATAAAGAGGTATCAAAGATACTGCTGATTGTGCTGGATCTTTTCTATCAAGAATAAATTTCTTAGCACTTAAAAATATAAAAAATGCCATTGTTCCTGAAACTGCAGGAGAAACAACCCAACTAGCTGCAATAGTTCCAACTTTATCCCAGGAAACCGCTTGAAATCCCATTGATATTATTACAAAACCTACTATGGAACCAACTATAGAATGGGTTGTAGATACAGGCCAACCTTTAGAGCTAGCTATTAAAAGCCATGTTCCTGCTGCTAATAAAGCTGATAGCATTCCGATAATAAATATATTTTCTTTTCCTATATAAAGATCTGGATCAACAATTCCTTTTCTTATTGTCGATGTAACTTCACCTCCAGCTAAATATGCACCCAGAAATTCAAAAATAGCAGCAATAAATATAGCCTGTTTAAATGTAATAGCCTTACTACCAACAGAGGTACCCATAGCATTAGCAACATCATTTGCACCAATCCCAAATGCCATGAAAAAACCAGCAAAAGCCGCTATAATAAGGATAAGTGTAGGATCTAAGAATAAATTTTCCATTGTTTTTACCTGTTATATAAATTTTATATATGCATTAGAACTTTAGCTTGTTACATTCATGTGAATTTACACTTACTTTTTAGTGAAATAATTAAACTCAGCCCCAATGAACCTTATATCCTTAGATCAATCAGAATACAAAAGACTTCATGCAAAAGCCTATGCATTGGAAAAAAGAAGACTTCAAATTGAACTATTAAAACTTCAAGAAGATGTTATTAAAAATAATAGGAAGTTATGCATTATATTTGAAGGCAGAGATACAGCAGGAAAAAGTTCTGCAATAAAATTTTTTTCAGAGTACTTAAGACCAAATAATTTTAATTACGTCCAATTAGGAATTCCATCTAAGTGGGAATCGTCTCATTGGTTTCAAAGATGGGCTAAGGTTTTGCCTACAAATGGTGAAATCTCTTTTCTGGATAGGTCTTGGTATACAAGAGCTATAACAGAGCCAATTATGGGATATTGCTCAGAAAATCAATATAGAACATTTATGAGTAGAGTTAATAAATGGGAAGAAGATCATATTTTAAATAATGTAGAAATAACTAAATTTTATTTTTCACTATCAAGAGATCAGCAAGAAAGAAGGATGAACGCAAGAAAAAACTCTCAACTTAAATACTGGAAATTATCTAAAAACGACGAAAAAATCGTAACTAAATGGGATGCTTTTACGTTTTATAAAGAACAAATGTTTTCTAGAACAGCTACTGCCAAGTCGCCCTGGGTAAAGATTAATTCAAATAATAAGATGATAGGCAGACTAACAGCTCTGAGGTATCTTTTAAATAAAATGAATTATGAAAATAAAAAAATATTGAAGCCGGTTAAATGGTCAAAAGCTATATCTAACTACTCAGCAAGTATTGAGGGGGTTCGTTTTGACAATCTTACTTATGAGCAATTTATGATAATTACCAAATATAGTGATGATACAGAATGAAAATAGCATCTATTGATATTGGTACAAATGCTATTAAATTAAAAGTGTTTAATACCAGTCCCACAACTATTGATTTTATTAAAGGCATAAGATCACCTATAAGACTAGGATCCGAAGTTTTTAGCACAGGCATACTGTCAGATAATAAATTAGATGAGCTCATTAAAACATTAATAAAGTATCAGACTAATTTTTTAAATAATAATATTAAAATGTATGAGATCGTTGCAACTAGTGCATTTCGTGATACATCAAATTCAGAAAATGCTAGGAGGTATGTTGAAAATAACATTAACCATCCTATAAGAATTATTTCAGGGTTAGAAGAAGCTAAATTAATACGATTTCATCCAAAAGCTCAACTGGGTAGTAATAAAATTTTTGTTGATGTTGGTGGTGGAAGTACTGAAATTTACATATATAAAAATGGGGACCACATCATTCAGTCTTTTCAACTAGGCGCAGTTAGATCTATGCTTGATAAAGATGATGAAAATGAATGGTTACGCCTTTCTGATTGGCTTGATAAACAAGATAGTATTGAAACATTAATTGGTCTTGGTGGAAGTATAAAGTCGTTTTTAAATATATATAAATGCAAGCGAATAACTTCAGCTTTATTTATTGAAAAATCTAATGCATTAGCAGAGTTGAGCCAAGAAGAAAAAATATCTCAATTCAATCTTCAGCCAGATAGAGCAGATGTTATAGATTATGCTTTAAAAATTTATCTCATGATAATAAATAAACTTGATATTAAAAATATTAAATCAACTAAGTGGGGAGTTTCTGACTCAATTGCTGTAAAAACATTTCACGAACTTTATTCAAAGAAAATATCAATCTATAAAGATTAAATGAATGAAAGTTTGATAGCTACTGCGTTATCATCCCTTGTTGATTCTATTGATAAAATACTCATTGAAGATGAATTAATTATTTCCTCAGTTAGCAAAATACCTGCCCTTAGATCAACCGAGTTAAAAGATATGATTAATATATCGGAGTCTTCGAGAGATACATTTGAAATGTCTTTATAATTCTCATTCGAAAGAATAATTTTATTTACTAAGGAAAGATCTATATTGTTTTGTTTTTTGGCCTGTGTAAGTGGATATGACTTTTTATATACATATTCATAGTCCCCCCTTTCTTTGTCTAAGTTTTTTACTGACATGGTATAAATGCTGAGGGTTGAAGACAATAAAATACCAATCCCAAATAATAGAATAAAAAGAGATGATGCTAAGAGCAAATAAAATTCACGAACTTTTAAGCTTTTTATAAACTTATTCATTTAATAAGCTCACTGTTATTGATCCAGAAATAATGTTGTTTGCTGTGATAATCTCTTCGTTTAAAATATCTACACTAAATTGTTGCGAAATATTCTTTATGAGATTGTATTGAATTAAAGGCATTTCACTAATATCTATTAAGACTTTTGAGTTATTAAAATCGATATAAATTCTATCTAAATATTCATCGCCAATTTGATCCAGAAAGTTTAAGGATGGCAGCTCAACATTATTTTTCTTGTCTAATGCAACCTGGCTCATTATTGAATCTATCTGAGCTCTAGGTCTAACTACTTTCTTAATATCTTTATTTATGGCAGTGAAGATATCAAATGTTGCTTCTTTATATGCCAAAGCATCATTATTATTATTATTGATCAGCATTGATGGTATGAATAAGAGCGTAAATAATCCTGTTAGAGTTATTATTAATTGAGTGGTACTAAAATTAAATTTTGTTTTTACGGATTGATATGAAAAGTAAAAATTATAAAAGTTAGGAAATTTACTAAAGTCTTGATTAAAAAAACTCTCAAGACCAGAAGTTATAAAACTTGAATTGGGATATTTTTCTTTTAAAAAATTATCATCGCTATAAATTAGAGGACTATACCCATCTTTTAGATCAGAAATTACCTGACAGTATTGTTCCAAGGTATCTCTTGATAAACTTGTGCCAGTTCCATCTGAGTTTGAAAAAATAAATCTGTTATTTATTTCAAATATTACATCATGATTATCCTTGTGATTAAAAAAAGAATACTCAGGCATTAATATAATATTGGTATCTAGTTGGGTAAGTGCTTTGTTTAGAGTTTCTAATAAGGTCTTGTTAATAATAAAGGCGTTCTTATCATGAAAAAGAAACTCATTATGAGAAACTTGATCTACAAGTTTATCGTCAATATCTGAAATAAAATTAGCTAAATTGATATCTTCAGATAAACCTAAATTTTTTGAATTTTTATATGAGGTTATCAATAATGAAGGTATTAACACTATTAATAAACAGCTATCATCAAAGGTCTTTAATTCTTCTATGTCTGCGAAACTATCACTAGATATAATCCCATTTTTATATGAATATAAGTTAAGAGATGTGCATGAGCTGTCTATAAAATTTGCAATATAGGTATTCATTTAAATACCATTATATGTTCTTGAAATAATATAGCTATTTTTACTCTTATCGTGATTTATTTTGCTAATAGATATAGCAGAAAAATTGTCATAATTTATTACAGCAATAAGATCAAATGTTGATGAAGAGAATTTAATATTTCCATATGGTGCTTCAAAATCTTTCATAGGGTGAATAGATTTTAAAGAATTTAAGTTTTCTATGCCCTCATCAGGAATAGTATCAATAATATATTCAGCTTCGCTTAATGTAAGATTTGGAAATAAAGAAGATAATAAAAAGGAATCATCAAGATTTAATGTATTTAAGTTTAATGTAAGATCTGAATTAGTATTAATACTACAGAAATTATTTTTTATAATCTTCCAATCTACCTTTTTAAAAGCTGGAATACCCTTCAATTCATCAACACTAAAAAATAATCTTCTGCCTGTATATTCTTTTGGATTATTAAGTGGGCCAGAATAAAAATAGTCTTCAAGACCATATGCACGAGGATCAGAGTCAAAATCAATCCAATCTATAACTTGATCGATCATCTCTTCAATAACATTATTATCAACAGAATGAAAAGCCATAAATTTTCTAAATGCATCTATTGATTTTTTATTTTCGATATAATTTTTTTTATTTTTAATAACTAAGGCATTTATATTAAAACAATTTGAATTATCTGAGATTTTAGCAGTAACTATTCCCCCATCAGTTTCAAAATATAAGTCATTATTTAACAAGGGATTATTTCTAGCGAGTTTATTAGAATTAAATTTAAGCTCTATATCTATTTTTTTTAACGCTAAAGACTCAAGGTTCTTAAAGATATTTAATGACGTCGATTGAAATTCAAGATAGGAAGCTCTTTTTAAGGATATTAAATAATTATTTCCAATAATAACAGCGATCGATGATAACAATAGAATTATCAATAAAACTGATATTAAGACAACCCCTTTATTATTAGTTTTGAGATACATAAGTTATATTAGGCTCAATTATCCATGTGTATGGTTTTTTATCTAAAATAAATTCTATCTTAATTAACCTTGGTATTTTCTTTGATGAAGCATCATTTATAGGCCAGAAAGAATGCCATTTATTTGAACTTAGAAAATTAAAATTTAATTCATCAATATTTGCTAGAATCAGTGACTCTATAAATTGGCTTTGGTCGTATGGGTTTGAAGAGAAGTATTGTCTTCTTTTTATTTGTTTGTCTTCATAAATATATTCAATCCTTTTAATAGGAGATACATCATCAGCAACAGATTTAATTTTGCTGTTAAAAACAATAGAATTCATGCCTTGTATGGCAACAAAACTACCAGTCATATTATTTCCATAAAAATCACGAGATGTGATGTTTACAATTTGTCTAAGGTCCCTTCTGATTTTACTAGAAGATAAGTTGATATCTTTTATTTTGTTTAGGTGACTTGAGGTTTGATACTGGGTATCTAAGGATGATTTAAGAATGTTTGATGTAATTAATGTAATTATGGAAAGAATAACAAGTGAAATTAATACTTCTATTATTGTAAATCCCTTATTCATTAACTAAATATCCTTTTGTTCTATAAGAATACTGGGTTGAATTTTCAGATTTAATTAATATCTCATACTCTAGAAACTCATTACTAATTCCATTATAAAATGATTCTTCCCACCTCCAATTCTTACCACCCATTGGAACAATTCCATTTCTATTTAGTGGTTTGGAGGGTTTTTCAATAGTATTGATTAATGCAATTCTATTATTAGCTACCTCTTTTGCTAAATAATGATCTTCTAATTTATATATAGATATGCTCGTAGATAAAATTAGGTTATAAATTACTATTAGGGATGTACTTAAGATTGCCAAAGCAATAACAATCTCAAAAAGACTGAAGCCATTTTTAATATTTAATAATTTTAGTTTCGATCTTTCCATTATTGTTAATTGTAATCTCTTGAATGAAGTTTGAAGAAGAGATACTAATAATTCCCCCTGAATTTTCCCCCGAAGGATAAAAAATAATAAGTGGTATATTTAAATCATTTTCATTTAATTGAATAATAGAGCCATCGAAATACCTAAATGTTTTACTATTTGAGGAAAAATTCTTCCAAGGCGACTGAACATTGTCTAATAGTTTTTTTTCCTCCATTTGATAATCAACTATGTATATTAAATCTTGTTTATCATTAGCATGCCAGGCTAATAAGTTTCCAGTAATGATGCTTTCTTCAGAGAGGTAATTAAAAAGAGTATTTAAAGATGACTTATTTTTTGAAACTGTGTCAGCTAGACCTATATTAAGAAATAATAATGACGATGTTATGCCAATAATAACTAGCACAACAAGAACCTCAATTAGTGTGAAGCCTTTAAATTTATTACTGCATCCAATTTCCAATATCAGAATCCTCGCCAGTTCCTCCAGGCATTCCATCTGCGCCAAGAGTATATAAATCATATTTTTTTGCTCTTCTTGGTGGATTTTCATATATGTATTCCCTGCCCCATGGATCAAGGGGTTCAAATGAAATATATCCATCCTCCGGATATAAAAAGGGATTTTTTAATTCTGAATGTGGATTTACAAGAGCAGTTAAGCCCTGTGAGGTTGTAGGGTAAGAAAGTTCATTAAACTTATATAATTCCAAGGCTTTGCTTGTTTGAGACATATCAGCTTTAATTTTTTCTAGGTTTGCTCTTTGGAATACTGGAGCAGTATTTACAACAACTATAGTGGCAAGAATACCTAATATAACCAAAACAGCCATAAGCTCTATCATTGTAAAACCTTTATTATATTTATTCATAATTTATCCTAAAGCTAAAGTATTCATTTGCATTATAGGTATTAGTATAGCTAGAACTATAAGCATAATAAATCCACCCATTAATATAATAACTATTGGCTCTAATAATGACAGGAAGACTGCTCTCTTTGACTCAATTTCATTCTTCATAAATTCTGAAACTTTTGAAAACATTTTTACCAAGTTGCCTGACTTATATCCACTAGATATAAGCTGTATGAAAATATCTGGAAAAATATTTTTTCTCTTTAACGAAAATACGAAGTCCTTACCCTCAATGACCTCTTGTCGTGTATCTGAGACAGTCTTTGATAGAAATTTGTTCGTGAATATTTTAGAAGTCTCATCAAGAGCTGCATCGAGATTAGTCCCAGACTCAAGAAGCAAAGCCATGGTACTTGCGAATCTTTCAATTTCTGAAGTTAAGACAAAGTTACCAATCAAAGGTGTTCCAAGTATTCTTTTATGAACACGAATATGATTGTCACCTCTCTTAATAAAATATTTATAAAAATAAAAACTACCGATTATTACTAAGATAGATAAAATAATTATTACTCCCATATTATTTGATATGGCTAGTAAAGCTTTAGTAATAAAAGGTAGCTCAGCTCCAGCTTTAACAAATTGCCCGACAACTTGGGGTAAAACGAATGCTAGTAAAGATATTATTACTATAATTGAAAATCCTATTAATATGATTGGGTAAGTTAAAGCTGAAATAACTTTTTGCCTGATGGATGCACTTTCCTCTAGATAATCAGCCAGCCTATCAAATATCACATCTAAATTACCAGAAGAGTCACCTGCTGTAACTAGTGAAGTATAAGTATTGGTAAAGACTCCTGGGTACTTATTCATTGACACTCCGAGCCTTTTTCCTTGAATAATATCCTCTCTTAGATTTAATAAAATATGAATAAGATTCTTGTTAACACACTGATCTGAGGTTATCTTTAATGCATCTATAATTGATGTGTTGGCTTCTAATAATGTAGCCATTTGCCTGGTCATTATGACAATATCTTTTGATTTTACTTTAGTTATTCTTGAAAGATTTTTGTTGGTTTCATATACATTGATAGGTGTAAGGTTTAATTCTTTTATTAATTTTCTTGCTTCTCTTTCAGAGTGAGCACTGAGAAATCCTTTCTTTTTTAACCCATTGAGGTCTATTGCTGAATAGCTATATGCTGGCATTTTCTTGAAGATTATTAATTCTTATGAGCTCCTCACAAGATGTAATACCTTTTGAAATTAAATTTGAGGAAGCCTCATCAATAGATTGATTATTTTTAAAAACATGATCATATATTAAACTTTCTGAAGCATTGTTATGTATCATTTCTTTTAAAGATTTATCAATTTGAATGCATTCAGCTATTGCAATCCTTCCTTGATAACCAGTATTTGAACAAGCGTCACATCCTGACGATATAAATACATTTTTATCAGAATCTAAATTAAATAGTGCGATTGATGTTTTTGAAGGTAGCTCTTGTTTTTTACATTTCAAACAAAGCCTTCTAACTAGTCTTTGAGAGATTATAGTTCTTAAACTAGATGCAAGAAGAAATGACTCTATACCCATATCTCTTAGTCTAGTTATAGCAGCTACAGCACTATTGGTATGTACTGTGGATAGCACAAGGTGGCCGGTGAGACTTGCCTGTATGCCTATCTCAGCGGTTTCTACATCTCTCATTTCGCCAACCATGACTACATCAGGGTCTTGGCGAAGAATAGCTCTCAAGCCTTTTGCAAAGGTGTATCCTGTTTTTGTATTTACTTGAGTTTGGCCAATTCCAGTCAGGGTGTATTCAATAGGGTCTTCAACAGTAAGAATATTTTGAGATGAGTCACTGAGGTATCTTAGGCCTGAATATAATGTTGTTGTTTTACCTGAGCCTGTTGGCCCTGTAAATAAGATTATGCCTTCTGGGTTTTTTAAAGATGATTTATAGTTTTGAAGAATTACTGAAGGTAATCCAAGGTCATCAATATTAATTTGTGAGGCTTGTTTATCTAAAAGTCTAAGAACTACTCTTTCACCATATGATGATGGTAATGTAGAAACTCTAACATCGATATTTTTATCTCCAAGTGATAAAGACACCCTTCCATCCTGCGGTAATCTTCTTTCAGAAATATCAAGTCCTGAGATTATCTTTATTCTTGATATTAGCACTGAACTAATTTTGCTATCATGTTTCAAAATTTCTTTTAAAATTCCATCTACTCTAAATCTAACAATAAGAGTTTCTTCATATGGTTCAAAATGAATATCAGATGCTCTATTTTTAACTGCCTGGCTGATAATTCCATTTATTAATTTTATTATTGGAGTATCGTTACTTCCACTTAATAAATCTTCGGTAGCAGAGATACTTCCAGCAAAACTTTTTAAATCAAATTCATCTGTAAGTTCTTCAGATAATTCCGTTGAATCTTTATTGATTGAAAAGCTATTTGTTAATAAATCATTAAAATAATCAGCATTGCATAATGAAAATGTAAAATTAGATTTTAGAAATCTTTGTATTTCATGATAAATATCATCACTTAAATTATTTGGCGATATTACTGAAAATGAATTCCCGTCATTGAATGCCAAAACATCATTTTCTTTTACAAAGTCATATGGAAGTATGTTGGAGAGGTCTTCTTGATCCTTAAAATTTTCCATTATTAAAATTAATTTTCAGGTTGCGAAAGGTCAATAAGTTGAGATGATTCACCAGTAAGTACTTGCCTGGCTTTAATATAATTATATTTATCATTAGACAATTGATTTGATATATCAGAATCTATAATAATAGAAGGTCTTAAAAAAACCATTAGGTTTTTTTGAACCACGGTAGATGAAGAGGACTGAAATAACTTGCCAAGTAAGGGAATTGAGCCTAAAACTGGAACCTTAGAAACTGTTTCTTGAGTATCTTCATCAATTAATCCACCAAGAACAATAATCTGGCCATTATCCACCAATACTGTTGTCTCTATAACTCTTTTGTTTGTAATTAAATCTATGCCGCTTGTAATAACACCAGCAACCCCAGACACCTCTTGCTTGATATTTAGAATTACTGAACTTCCTTCATTTATTTGCGGAGTAACTTCAAGCTTAATTCCAACTTCCTGTCTAGATGTGGTTCTGAAAGGGTTGGTATTACTTGTCCCTAAACTTTCACCTGTTGTAATAGGTATTTCCTGACCAATAACTAAGTTTGCAGTTTCATTATCCATTGCCAGAATTGATGGAGTTGATAAGATATTTGAATTAGTGTCTTGAGCAATAGCATTGATGATCCCAATAAACTTATCACCGCCATCAGAAAGGTCACCAAAACCAGTGACTAGACCTTGAGTATTTAGAAGAGAAGATAGAGCTGTATTATTTAAGTTCACATCCTGGTCATTACTGGCTGCCCCCACAATTGATAGCAAGTCAGGTCCAGCTCCTCCAAATCTTGTGACACCGATAGGCACACTATCGCTATTACTTCCATTATAAATAGTTTCGACACCTAGGTTTTTTGCAGCAGTCTCAGAAAGCTCAACTATAATAGCTTCAACAAGAACCTGGGCTCTTCTAATATCTAATTTTGAAATGATATTTTTTATCGTATCAAGATTAGTTTCGGCAGATGAAATTATTAAGGAATTCGTTTTTTCATGATGTGTAATAACAGTTTTTTTACCATCTGCATCAACAATAAAACTACTGGATATAGAGCTAAGAATTGCAGAGATATCTGATGCCTTTGCGTATTTTAAATAAATAACATCTACTGAATCATCAGAAGTCACATCAGCATCAAGAGATTTTAAGGTAGAGTTTATATTATTTGTAACAAAATCATTTGCAGATACTATGACTGAATTGGTTGGACTAAAAGGTATTGCAATAAAATTACTTATTGTTGGGTTATTTTGTGTTTTTAACTTATCTAAGATCCTTACAGCTTCAATAGGCGATAAATTTTCTAGCTTAGTTATTGATATTTTAGCAGTATTATTTTTATCGAGATCTAAGATAAGCCTTTTAACTCTTTCAACATTACTCCCCCTGTCTACCAAAAGTATAGAATTAATTGATGGGATGCTAGATAGATGAGCCTGTCTTCCAGTAATAGGCTTTATCATAGGAAGAATCTCATTAGCAGATCTATTGTTGAGTGGGATGACAATAGTCTCAAAATCACCTGAAGTTTTTGTTGAAATACTTAAGTCTCTAGTTGCTTCATTTTCAGGAATGATTCTGGCAAAACCCTCTTCTGAAATAATACTAAATCCATTCACCTGTAGCGTTCTAAGATATACATTCCAAACCTGATCTCTATCTAGTTCTGCATTTGAATAAATCGTAATCTTACCCTTAACTCTAGGATCTAAAATTATAGTTTTTTTTGAAAACTGAGCTATGTCTTGAGTTACTTTTTTTATATCAACATCGTCATAATTTAATATGAAAGAATCATCCGCAAAAACCTTCGATGAAATAACAACAATGCAAAGTATTAATATCTTCTTTAAATATAAATTCATCTTATTTACCCACTAAATTTTCAATTTTATATAACTTATCACCATCTTGAAAAATAACTTCATTTTGATTAACTTCCACTAACTCAAAAACACCCTCGAGTTTCTGGCCAAGAAATACAACAAATTCCTTGTTAGATTTTTCTACTATAACTGACGCATCTGACCCACCAGATCGATAACCAATTAATTTATATTGGAAGGATTTATTTGATTGTATGCGTTTATCATTATCAAGCTCATCAATTTGATTTCCAGAAGCATTAACATCAACAGCATTAACTATTTCAAAATTTTTAATATTTAGATTAGTATTAAGTTGTACTACAAAAAATATTAATAATAATAACGATGGGATGGCGATAACCAAAATTAGAATTTTCTTTATTAATTTAAAATTAAGCATACTGAATATGCTTTAAGTGTAGCTTATTTTAGAAATCTAACTCAATATTTAAATAATAATTTTTATTAAAGCTGTGGCTATATTAAGGGAGATGAAAAGGTGCAAAAGTAATATATTGGTTAGTGCTTAACTAAGACCAGATAATTTAACAACCTTATTAAGTCTTCCCGCTTTCATAAAACTATGAAATTTTATCCAGATTGACCTTACCATTAGATAGCTCCTCTTTTTGGGTAAATTTATGTGACACTTATGTGACATTTGTGTAACAGAATAAAACAGATATTAAAGAAAGTAAAGCTACTACTTGCCTGAAGGTAGAGTAAACCAAAAAATAGAGCCCCCAGAGGCACCTGATGAAACACCAACTTCGCCATTAAGACTATTTACTAGATTTTTTACAATAGCCAATCCTAGGCCACTTCCCTTGTTGTGTGATGCCCTGGCTGAAGCTGCTCTATAAAATCTATCAAAGATATGATTTTTATCAGTATCAGATATACCAATACCATTATCAGATATCATTACTCTAACGTTTTGATCGTCTTGTTTGGTGGAGATTTCAATATATGATTCATCAGGAGAATACTTAAAAGCGTTATCCACTAAATTAGTCAAAATTCTTTCAAGAGCCTGAATATCTGCTTTAATTTTTGTTTTATGTGCTGGTTTGTATGAAAGGGTTATTCCCTTCTTTTGTGTAAGGCTTTTCATGGATAATATAAAGGGTTCAATAAAACTACCTAAATCTATTGGGACTATATTGAGCTTTAAATCGCCATATTCTATCCTTGATAAATCTATTAAATCAGAAACCATTAATGACAATCTTTCAGAGTTATGCAAAATAGCTTTTGCAAAGACCCTTGCGTCCTTCTTGTTATCTAATGCACCATCCAATAGAGTTTCAGAATTTGCTCTAATTACACTTACAGGAGTTCTCAATTCATGAGACAAATTAGAGATAAAGTCTCTTCTCATTGAATTTAGCTGACGAAGCTGTGTAATATCATGGACAACTAAAATAAATTCTCCAGTAGTTTTGGATTGGTTCATTGATCCTAAAACCCATTGAGTATTTTTGTTACCTGTTTCAACTTCAAATTCAATATCAGCTCTTTTTTTATTTTTAACCCTCTTAAAAAGATAATTAAGAGCTGGGATATCTAATTTCTTTATATTAGTATTAGAGAGATCAGCTGTATGTAAAATAATTGATGCTTGCTCATTGGTAAAGACGACATCGCCCTTTTTATTTGTAACAATAATTCCTTCACCCAAATCGTCTAGAACCAAACCAAACTGATCTCTTTGTTTAGCTATCATTTTTATTTGATTCTTTAAATCTTCAGATATTTGAGAGATTGACCTGGCAACACTTCCAAATTCATCAACTCGTTGAGTTGGTAATGCTTTTAAATCATCATTTTTAAGAACACCTTTAGAAATACTAGTAGCTGCATCAGCTAAATCTTGAATATTTGAATATAAAAAATTGGCGGCAACACCACTAGCTATAATCGAAACAATAAATACAACTGCAAATAATAATATGACAGATAAACCCAAAGTATCTGTAACTTTGTCTAGATAGTTTAATGGAACTGCAACTCTTATGACATTGGGATTCGTAATTTGGTTATCTTTTATAGCAAAATATAAGAGGTCTTGATTAAGGGTATTGCTATACCTTGAGGACCAGCCATAACCATTTTTTAATGCATCAATAAATTCATCTCTTGCAGCATGATTATCAATAGATAGTATTTGCTCTATTTCTAGTTGCGAATCACCAATAACATCACCATTATTCCTTATAAATGTTACTCTTGAGTTTGAAGCTTTACCTAACTCATCAGCCACCTTGTCAGCATCACTAATGTTTGAAAAATTATTGAGATTATCTACTGATGCAACAAGAAGATTTGCTTGTTTTGCAAGCTCATCAACTATTTGTAGCTTGAAGGTTTTAGTTAGGTCTTTTTCAGCAACCACATAAGTGATAGAAATGCTGACAGTCAATAAAAGAAAGACAATTAAAAATATTCGGGATCTAATTCCCATATGTTTTACTCAGGTGATCTCGAGAATTTATAACCAACTCCTCTGATTGTTTGAACATATTTACCCATGGACCCAAGTTTTTCTCGTAGCCTTTTTATATGCGTATCAACAGTTCTAGTTGTTACTTCAGCGCTATAGCCCCATACATCTGAAAGAAGTTGATCTCTTGATTGAACTCTGCCTCTTCTATCAATAAGTTGTTTTAGTAATCTAAATTCCAAGGCAGTTAATATTACTTGTTCTTTATTAACAAAAACCTCATGGGAGTCTACATCAATAACAAGATCTCCGAATTGACGTTCAATATCTACTGTTTCATGAATTTCTTTGTTACCTCTTTTTAATATTGCCTTAATTCTCAGGATTAATTCTCTAACACTAAATGGCTTAGTGACATAATCATCTGCGCCGAGTTCAAAACCTACAACCTTATCTACCTCATCATCTTTTGCTGTCAATATAACAATGGGGATATTTGATAAAGCTTTATTGGATTTAATATCTCTACATAAGTCCAATCCAGATCCATCAGGTAGCATGAGATCTAAAACCAATAATGAAAACGAATCATCAAGAATTGATTTACCTTCGCCTAGTGATGCTGCTGAATGAATATCAAAACCTTCTCTTGCTAAGTTATATTCAATTGTTTTTCGTATATCAGGCTCATCTTCAATAATTAGAATTTTTTTAGACATGGTAATATTTAGTAATCACAGCAATATTTATACCTTTTTTACAGAATATTTAAAGAGTTTTTTTAAATTTGCTTGAAAATTCTTTTCTAAGTAAGGGCTTATCAAATTTTCCAGAAGCCAGTCGCGGTAATATAGAATCAGAAAAATATATTTGTAGTGGTATTTTAAAGGCAGCTAATTTATCTGCCAAAAATAACTTTAGATCTTCTGATGTCATGACTCTGTTATCTCTTAATACAATTGAAGCACATAAAATTTCACCCAGTCTTTCATCAGGTATCCCAAATACACATGCCTCAAGAATATCTGAGTGTTCGTATATTGCTCCTTCAACTTCAGGGCATGCAATGTTTTCACCCCCTCTTATGACCATATCTTTAACTCTGTCTATAATATATAAAAATGGTCCATCAAATTTACCCAAGTCGCCTGTCTTGAACCAACCATCATCATTTATACATTCCTCAGTAGCTTCTGGATTCTTCCAATAACAAACCATATTTGCCATAGATTTAATGGCTATTTCACCCAAGCCACCTTCCTCAACGTCATTCCATTCGTTTTCAATAATT
>Ga0206677_10000492_pt1 | contig 37020 bp, 30 predicted proteins | sample M130m12015metaG_FD_155475 | JGI IMG/M metagenome (GOLD analysis project Ga0206677, IMG submission 155475) | Ammonia-oxidizing marine archaeal communities from Monterey Bay, California, United States - M1 30m 12015 | ecosystem: Environmental > Aquatic > Marine > Intertidal zone | place: USA...
CACGTTTCTTCGAAAACGAAGATGATTATCACCAATAATCCACACAACCCATCAGGACGGACATGGAACGACTCTGACATGAATGAGCTTGGTGGGCTTTTAGACCATTATCCCAATCTTTATTTGTTATCTGATGAGGTCTATGAATACATTACTTTTGAAAAGAATCATTTATCCGCTCATTCATATGAAGCATTGAAATCAAAATCGATTGTCGTCTCCTCTTTTGGAAAAACACTGCATGTTACCGGGTGGAAAATGGGATACCTTGTTGCTGAAAAGAATATAATGGATGAAATAAAAAAAATACATCAATACATGGTTTTTTCTGTTAATAGCCTATGTCAACATGTAGTTTTCGAATATTTAAAATCATCTAATTTACAAGACATTGGAAGTATGTATCAAGCCAAGCGTAATCAATTTAGAGTAGGACTAGAACAAAGTAGATTTAAAATCCTGCCGTGTGATGGTACTTATTTCCAAACTTTAGATTATTCAACTATTTCAGATAAAAATGATGTGGAATTTGCAGAAGAACTCACAAAGGAATTTGGCGTAGCATCAATTCCCATCTCTGTTTTTAGTGAAAATAATAAGCACAAAAATATTCTTCGTTTTTGTTTTGCAAAACAAAATGAAACCCTTGAAAAAGCAACGTCCCTATTATGCAAAATTTAAAAATTGGACTTTTACAATTTGACCAGGCTTGGGAAAATAAATCTCAAAACTTCGAGAGAATACGCCAGCTAATCCAAGGAGGAAAGGAAATAGACCTACTACTACTCCCTGAAATGTTTCACACCTCTTTTACGATGAACGCTGGCTTATCAGAGTCAATGGAAAATTCCAGCGGAATCGCTTTTTTAAAAACCATTTCGTCGGCATTTGATTGTGCCATATATACTTCGTTGATCATCTCAGAAAATAGCAAGACATATAATCGTGGTGTATTCATCAAGCCCTGCGGGAAAATTGATCTCTACGATAAAAGAAAAACTTTTGGGTTGGCAGGAGAAGACAAGGTCTATACTTCAGGTGAAACCCAGATGATTATTGATTACAAAAATTGGAAGATCAACCTTCAAATTTGTTATGATTTAAGGTTCCCCGAATTGGTTGCAAATCGTATTGAGAAAAACGGTAGCCCTCTATATGATATCATCTTGTATATCGCCAATTGGCCAGAAAAACGATCAACCCATTGGAGTACATTACTAAAAGCCAGAGCAATTGAAAATCAAGCTTATGTATTGGCTTGCAATCGAGTAGGAACAGACGCTAACAATCTGAGCTATTCTGGTGATTCCTGCATCATTGATGCACTTGGTTCTGTTCTCGCCTCTTCCACTAAAGAAGGACTCATAGAATTCAAAATCAAAAAAGAACAACTTAATAAAACTCGAAAAAACCTTCCTTTTCTTAAAGATAAGTGATTTTTATTGAGAGTTTCGTATATTTATAAACCTTAAAATAATCAAATGAAAAAACAAATATTACTTTTATGCTTGTCTCTAACGAGCAGTGCTTTATGGTCTCAAAAAAATGAAAGCAACAATACCAATGCCGTATTTGAAATTGCTCCTTATGTTGAGGCATCCACAAATTTTAAACCGAATTTATCCCATCAAAAATCTACACCTATCTGGTCTGATGATTTTTCAGATCCATCAACTTGGGAAATCGTATCTGCTGGCCAGGGATCTTTTGTTATAGGAGACAATACGGACCCGGGAATAGCGTCTGCAGTCCAATACATGGGAGGCATGGAAACAGCTGGAACATCTGCGTCTAACGGTTTTGCGTTTTTCAACGGTGTTCAACACCTCATTAATGCTAACGTTGACCCGCAAGACACCTGGGTGAGTACAGATACTATCGATTTGTCCGGAACAAGTACTGCATTTCTTTCTTTGAAGTTTAATCAACGATATAGAGCGTTCAACTACGATCAGACTTTTGTGGAATTCTCAGAAGATGGTGGAGCTACTTGGACTGCATACTCAGCAGATGTGAATATTGACGAACCTACAAATGGAGATGCCGTTCAAAACAATATGTCTGTATTGTTGCCAACAACAAACTCTGCTCTTTCAATGATCCGTTTCAGATGGGTCAATGATTCCGATGATGATCAATATGGAAGTGGATATGGTTGGATGATTGACGATGTTGAATTATTTGAGCCATATGACAATGAGTTGAGTATTGAAAAACTCTACACTCACGACATCTACACTGATTGGGACTACTATCAAACTCCATTGTCGCAAGTTCAATCAACAACTATATATGCGATCATTAGAAATAATGGTGCTGTTAGTCAAACACAAGATTTAGCCGTTGAAGTTTCTGGTGCAGGTGCATCAAGCAGTACTGTTTCTTTTACTGTTGAACCAGGGACAACCGACACGGTAACTTTTGATACTGGCTTTATCCCTTCTGCCCTTGGTATACACACTGTAACAGCTACACTTCCAGACGACTCATTAGCGACCAATAACTCCTTGTCTGAAGACTTTGAAATTACACAGCATATTTACGGACACAACCACCCCTTAGGATCAAGCGTTATCGACTTTGCCCAGGAAGGATTAATCGGAGTTGGGAATCAATTCGGAGTAGTTGCCAATGATGTTGTTAAGGGTATAGATGTTTCTTTCGCAGGAGGAACAACTGCGGGTCTCGAGGTAGAAGTTTTAGTTTATGAAGTAGTCACAAATATTCAGGATCAAGCAAATGAGTATGTTGGTGGTGCACTTGGTGGGCTTTATGTCCTTCCTTCTCCTACACCAACAAATACCGCGGTAACCATTCCATTAGAAAACTTAAATGGTGATATCGGAATTAGCCTAGAAGCTGGAAAGGTTTATATGGCCTTGGTACTGACCTATCAAGATCCTGAGCTAAATATGGCCATTAAACGCTCTTCAAAAGGAGATGATGATTTTTCTACTGTTTGTTATGGTCCATTTGGACAAGGTAGTGCTGAAAATTATTTTAGTGGATGGGGATGGTCGCCTGCAGTGAAATTGAACTTTGAACCCACTATTGGGATTTTAGAAAATGTTTCTGAAGTTCATGTTGGTGCGATTTATCCAAACCCTGTAACATCAGAATCTGTAATCAATGTGAATGTTGAAAATACTCAAAGTGTTGATTTTAGCGTCTTCGATCTTTCTGGGAAAAAGCTGAATATGAAAGAGCTTTATTTACAAGAAGGAGCTAACGAGGTTTCGATTGATTCTTCTAATTTATCAGCAGGTGTTTATAAAGTAGTTATTTCAAATGAAAATACATTAGTGACTCGTATGTTCGTTAAGAAATAAATAAAAATCACTTAAAACTTAAGCCGGCAATGCCGGCTTTTTTTATGTTTGAATTTGAAATTGGTTATTGGGGGCTTTTCATAAGCAGCTTTTTAGCTGCCACTATTATTCCTGTTACGTCTGAAGCGCTACTGATTTTAATGCTATCGATGGGCTATGACCCATTAATATCTTTAACTTCTGCAACTATAGGAAACACTTTGGGTGGATGGCTGAACTATATAATCGGAAGAATGGGCAACCCATATTGGCTGAAGGTCTTTGGAGCTACTTTGGAGAGGATAAATAAATGGAAAAACAAAGTCAATAAATATGGCTCATGGATGGCTTTGTTTAGCTGGCTCCCTTTTATTGGAGATGTATTGGGAATCGCTTTAGGTTTTTTTAGAGCGCGAATTTTGCCCACATTTTTATTCATATTCATTGGGAAATTTTTAAGATATCTTTTTCTTATTTTATTCTACAATTTCCTTTAATTTATCAATTGACGATATGGAATTAAAATATAAATTATAATTTTAATGTGATGGAAAGACTGTTTGATCAAATTCGGAAAGTAATAGATAGCTTTCGTCTTAAAAATGAACGGGAAGATTTTGAAGTGATTTCTTCGAATATCGACAGTGGAGTAGTTTTTAAGGGTACCAATTTATGGATTTTGGTATTTGCCGTTTTTATCTGCTCTCTAGGGTTAAATGTTAATTCTGCTGCTGTTGTTATTGGTGCCATGCTTGTTTCTCCCATTATGGGTCCAATCATAGGAATGGGATTTGGGATTGCTACTACAGACCTGCATCTGTTGAAAAAAGCCCTGTCTAATTATTTATTTGCCGGTCTGGTAGGAATCATTGCTTCTACCTTATATTTCTCACTAACCCCAATAAATGTTGCTCAAACAGAAATGTTAGCACGGACCTCTCCTAATATTTATGATGTCTTAATTGCATTTTTTGGAGGTCTTGCAGGTATTATTGCCATTGCAAGTAAAATGAAAGGGAATGTTATTCCTGGAGTTGCTATTGCAACAGCCTTAATGCCTCCATTATGTACAGCTGGTTACGGATTAGCAACGTTTCAGATGGAATATTTCTTAGGTGCATTTTATTTGTTTTTCATTAATACGGTATTCATCTCTCTTGCTACTTTACTCACCGCAAGGATTCTCAAATTTCCTCAAAAAGCAAATTTAGATAGTAAAATTGCGAAACGAACCAACCGAATTATTTTTGTAATTACAATCCTTACAATTATCCCTAGTATCTACTTTGGTTATACCATGGTTCAGCAGGATCGATACAATCAAAAGGCTGAGGAGTTTCTTAAAAGTGAAATAGCCACACATCCCATTCCGAATGTGTACCTACTTGACCAAGAAGTGGATGCTGCCAATCAAAAAATCACACTGACTTATGGTGGAGAGTTGATCCCAAAAGAAGACCAAGAGTCCATAAAAAGAAAGCTGCCAATATTTCATTTGGAAAATACCACTCTTGAAATTAAACAAGGGTTTGCAAACCTTAAAGATAAGGAAGACATCAACCCGTTGGCTGCGGAGTTAATGGCTAAAAAACAACTGATTTCTTCCATTAAAGAGGAATTAAAAGTAAAAAATTCAAACCTAGATAGTATTCGAATGATTCAAGAGATTGGTGGTCAGGTCTACAAAGAACTGAAAGCCCAATATCCGAAAGTTTCTTCTCTTACAATGCAGCCAGGAGTAAAACACACTGATTCCATTGGAACAAATGCATGGCTCGTTCAAATCTGTCACGACAGCTTGCTGGTGAAAGAAGATAAAAGCAGAATACAATCTTGGTTAAAAGCCAGAGTGAATGGCGAAGAGGTGTTTGTGAATTTCAATTCAACAGACACTACGATCTATCAAAAAATAAAAATGTCACGATTTGAATCCTTATTTGACCGTTTCAAAAAGTTTAATCCTTAATTGAATCCAATGTAAAAGGGTCAACACCCAGCTCAAGATCTTTTAAGGATAAGGTTATTTTTTTATCAATGTGAAAATCTCCCCATTTACTTTTCATAAGATTATTTGGTGTTAGCTTAAGCGTAGAAATAGATATTGGAAGTCCAGAGTTTCTTAAGAAGATAGTCGCAGGGTTTCCATGGGTCGCATTTAAAGACCCAAAGCAAGGAGTTCCAATGATTTCCCCTCTATTGTTTTCCTTAAACCAAGAAGCAAGTAACACCGAGGCAGACATTGATAAGCCATTTATATACAAACTGCAATTACCACGGAAAATATAATTACTCGAATTGGCTAGCTTTTTTTGATATAATATTGTTTTAACCGTTCCTTTGGGACTTAAGTAAAAGTCGTACTCTTTACTGATCATGCCACGTGGATAAACACGCTTTGCTTTTTTTATAAAATCAATCTTTTTCAATCTCGACAGGGATTCAAATCGATCTAAGTCGCTCCTTTTGTACGAATAATTAAGATCGTAGGTTTGTTCATTTACATTGATATAGCTCAATAAATGTTCCAATAACAAAATGAATCCCCCTCTATTTTCTCGGACATCAATAATCACAGAATCAATATTTCTTGTGGCCACAATACTAAAAAAACGATCAATGGTTTTTTTGAATTTCTTTTCGTTTTTTGATTCAAAAGAATAGACTCTTAAATATGCAATATCATTAAAGAATTCATATTCCAATTCTTTAGATGGATACCAATTCTCATTTTTAAATAATTTTTTAGACCTGATTCGACCAACTTTTGTGAGTAGTGTGTCCCCTAACCTATTCACGTATTTAAATTGAACTTCATGTTCAGGACTATTATTTTGAACATTAAAGACGAGCCCCATCATTTTTGTTGTAATTTCTTCTCTCGCGGATTCAGTGTAAGCTTCTTTGGGGCTGAACTTCATCGTTAGATTAAATAAACTATCAATAGTCATTGTGCCAACCTCTAATATTTCAGCACCGACAGGAATACAATTATTATATGCTTGTGACATATAAAATCTAGAATCGATTTTAGTCAAATAAAAAGGAATTGCTCTTGATTTATTTCCTGATAGAACAAGAATATCTCTTGGGTTAAAATACGTATGAGAATCACGTATGTTTTTTATAAAACCAGCTAAAATTAATGAAAAATCCAATACGCTTTTGGGGGTTAAAACTGCATTTTGAGCAACTGTGTAAGCAGAGTCCAATTCGTTTTTTGAACAATATATAAATGGATTTGGATGGGTTTTTAATATGTTTTGGTACAATTCTCGAAGATCCTCAATCATAGCTTCAGGACAAATCAAAGCGTTGCCTTTCATATTATTCTTGTGCTGAATATATTCGCGGCATGGTTGTGAATTCACATGCATTATGAAAAATATAAAGCAAAAAAAGACCGTTATTTTTCCCAAAATTTAAATTTAATTCGAAAATACGTGTAAACTTCAATACTCAGTAATATATGAGCAAAAAAGTCAATTAATTTCATTAAATTTATCCTCGAAAATTTGGTTTTAAACTCTTTGTAAAAACTTATGTTATTAATACAATGAGAACAGTTCTTATTTCCGGAGGAAGAGGTTTAGTTGGTCGGTCGTTATCGAAACTACTTAAACAACAAGGCTATACGGTTTATAAGTTGACACGTAGGCCACAAAAAAGCAGTCACATTTACTGGAACCCAGAAAAACAAACAATTGAAACAAAGCATTTGTCCGAAATTGATGTGGTCATTAACCTAGCAGGTTCAGGGATTGCGGATAAAAAATGGAGTGACAATCGCAAACTCGATCTAATTAATTCGCGAGTTAATTCAATCCATTTTCTAAAAAAAGCATCTGAAAAAATGCCTAACTTGAAGTATTTTATTAGTGCCTCTGGTATTAATTGCTATGGATATAATGGACCTCATGAAAAGACAGAGAACGATCCTTATGGGGACGATTTCTTATCTAAATTGGTAAAAGATTGGGAATTGGCTAGTTCTTCTTTTGAAGACCTTTGTCCTGTTGCCAAATTAAGAATTGCCATGGTTATTGATCACAAAGGTGGTGCTCTAAAGAAAATATTGCGCCCTATAAAACTGGGTTTAGGTAGTCCTCTTGCATCGGGTAAACAATATGTGCCATGGATTCATATTGATGATCTATGCAGAATGTTTTTGTATTGTATTGAAAATGATATTTCCGGAACATACAATGCTGCTAATGGCTATATTTCAAATCGAGAGCTGATGAAAACCATTACTAAAAAAATGAAAAAACCTTTTTTCTTTCCTGCCGTCCCAAAAGGAATTTTAAAGGTGTTTCTCGGGGAGATGGCATCAATGCTTACGGAAAGTCTTAAAGTGTCAAATGAAAAAATCAGGAAAGTCGGTTTTAGATTTAGGTACTCCAACTTTGATTCTGCAATATCTGAAATCGTTAAAAAGTAATTCAAATTGATGCTAACAATAAATTGTAGAAAAATAGCTTGCTATTTTTAGCTGCATTTCTTTATTAAAAGCTAACTTTCATAAAAAGACTTTAATGGCCAAAAAAGAAAAAATATACGTTCTTGATACTTCTGTTCTACTTCACGATCATCAATCCATATCTACATTTGAGGATAACAATGTCGCAATACCGATAACAGTTCTCGAAGAGCTCGATAAATTTAAAGTTGGAAATGACACCAAAAACTTCTGTGCAAGAGAGGTTATTCGATTTATAGATCGCCTTTCAGGAAATGGGGGTCTACAAGAATGGATATCATTAGGAGATGATAAGGGTGAATTTCGTGTGATCATGGAGTACAAGCCCAAGAAAGTGGACGCAGAAAGCGTTTATGCAGAAGGTAAAAATGATCACAAAATCATTAATGCTGCCTTATATTTAAAAGAAAAGGAACCCAAAAAAGCGGTGACTTTAGTGACTAAAGATATTAATCTTCGAATTAAAGCAAAAGCCCTCGGGGTTATTGCCGAAGATTATGAGACTGGAAAAGTTACCATTCAAAGTGAAGAAAAATCAAATACCATTGAAGGTGTTGACTCTGAAAAAATTAGAGAAATTTTCACCAAAGGAAGAATTGATGCCGAAAATGTTTTGGGAAAAAACAAGCTAGTTAATGGCTATTACATTTTAAAAAATGGAAAGTCCTCCTCCTTGGCCTTTTACAATCATACCGTTGAACAAATCGAGCGAATCGAAAAAGAATTTGTTTATGGTATCAAACCTAAAAATGCTGAGCAAGCCTTTGCCTTTCATGCACTAATGAATACAAACATTAAGCTTGTTGCCATCCAAGGAGTTGCAGGGACAGGAAAAACACTTTTAGCACTCGCTTCTGCATTGGAGCAAGCAAAACAATTCAATCAAATCATTTTGGCTAGACCCATTGTTCCTCTTTCGAATAAAGAAATCGGCTTTTTGCCTGGTGATGCTAATGATAAAATTGGCCCATATATGGAACCTCTTTTTGATAATTTGAAGTTTATTAAATCCCAATTCGGAACCAACGAAAAGAAGCACAAAGCCATTATCGAAATGCAAGAATCAGGGAAGATTTTAATTACGCCCTTGGCCTTTATTCGAGGAAGGAGCCTTTCCAACATCATGTTTATTATTGATGAGGCCCAGAATTTAACTCCTCACGAAGTGAAAACGATTATAACGAGAGCCGGAGAAAATACAAAAATTATATTTACCGGAGACGTACATCAAATTGATACCCCGTATCTTGATGAAAACAGTAATGGGCTTGCCTATCTTATTGATAGACTCACAGGCCAACCATTATTTTCTAATGTAAAACTTGAAAAAGGGGAAAGATCAGAGCTAGCCAATTTGGCAAATGACCTCCTTTAAATAGCGGGTTTAGTCAATAGCTTCTATCTTCTGATTTTTTCTTTTCAATCCTTACTAGCTCTCCAAAATATAGCTTTTTAGAGGTTTTCGTGTTCATGTTTAATTGACATACTTGTGAAACCCTGTCAGGAAAGTACATGGATACAATTTCTTGTAATGTGCTGGAATCTACAGATGGGGAATATGTATTTAATATTAAAAAGCCATCATTTGCCAAAACAGAAGCTCCTGCAGCCATGAGAGAATCTATTTGATCCTCTAACTTCCAGCGTTCTCCTTTGGCGCCAATACCCCAAGCGGGTGGATCCATAATTATAGACTGGTACTTATTGCCTCTTTTTACCTCTCTGTTGAAAAACTTAGGAGCATCCTCATGAACCCAACGTATATTTAATAATCGGCTTAATTCCATGTTTTTTTTTGCCCATGATATCATGGGTTTAACAGAATCCACATGTATTGTGTCTGCACCTTGATTTCTCGCTACACAAGAAGCTGCTCCAGTGTAGGCGAAGAGATTTAAAAATCGATGGTCAGAATTGACATTTTCTTTTATATAGTCCCAATTAATTCTTTGTTCTGGGAATAATCCAAGGTGTTTGAAATTGGTTAATTCGATATGAAATTTCAACCTATCATATGAAATTATTGCATTTGAAGGAGCGTTTTTAATGAGCTGTTTCCATATGCCCTTTTTTCCTTTCTTTTCAATGAATTCCCAATGAGCCATTTTTGACCATTCAGCAAAAGGAAGACCACTATGAAAATAGGCTTGAACCTCGGGGCGAATTGTAATCAGTTTTCCCCATCGTTCTAGCTTACGTCCGCCTCCGGCATCTATAAGCTCATAATCATTCCAAGGTTGAGTAAACAATTCCATCTGTGGAAATTATCTCATTTTAGGAGACTTTTTACGCCCTCCCATCATTTGAGCCATTCGCATTTGGTTCTTTGAAGGAGCCATCTGGAGCTGCTGCTGCATTGTCCTGATTTGGTCTTTCATCATTCCAGTGTTGTCCAGCTTTTTGGCTTCAGAAAGTAATGAAAGTGCCTCTTTTTTCCTGCCTGTTTGTGCACATATCCCAGCCAAATGCATTCTTGCCATTGCATTATCTTCCGGTTTTCTCAATCCTAAACCAATGGCTTTTCGTAATTTATTTTCACTGTTCGTAGCCATGCCTGCCTGCTGAGCTCCCATTACAGCTTGTAAGAAAAGAATATAAGCGTGTTGCTTTCTAGGCATGAATTGAGGATGAGTTATTCGATTGATATACTTCAGCGCCTTATCTGTATTTCCTGTTCTCATCTGATTAAGTGCAAGAATCATATTTTCATTTCTAAAAAAAGACAGCACCACTAATGCAGAAATAAAGATCATAAAAATCCCCCAACCCCAAGATCCTGAGTAAAACAGGTAGGTATTAAATCCGAGAGTTAAGGCTGCAACAATACATCTAATAATAAATCCAATCATAACTAATCAATTGTAGCGATACATTTTAATTCAATCGCAATAGGTGTGGGTAATGAGTTAATTTCAACAGTCGTTCTACATGGGCTATTTTCACTGAAATATTCTGCATAAACCTTATTATACACATGAAAGTCTCGCTTCATATTTACTAAAAAAACAGTAACATCAATTAGCTGACCCCAGCTCGATCCTGATTCTTCAAGGATGACTTTCACGTTATCGAATACACTTCGACATTGTGCCTCAAAGTCAAATTCAATAAAATTCCCATTATGGTCAAGCGTCAAACCAGGCACTTCAGAATCTGCTTGATTTGATCCTGCGACTCGAGGACCAACACCGGATAGAAATAATAAATTACCTGCTCTTCTAGCGTGAGGGTAGAGCCCCACAGGTTTGGGTGCTTTATTTGTTGAAAAATGATCTGCCATCGAACGAATGTCTTGTATTTATGCAAATATAATATAAGCTTACTAGAAAAGGGTTATTATCATTAACTTTGAGCTCGTTTATTATTTGTTTTAGTCGAGAATTATAAGATTTATTTCACATATTCTGTCGTTTATAAAATAGATAAGACCCGAAGATTTGATTGTATTTAAATATATTAAAATTATATGCGTTATTCCAAGGTGAAGGTATTTGTATTAATTATAACCCTCGTTATGGGGAATTACTTTTGGGCGCAAATTGGAATGGGGCAATGGAGGCTTCACGTTGCTTCAGGTCAAGCTATTGATGTTGCTATTGTAGATAACACCGTTTTTACAGCGTTCAAAAATGGAATATTCGTATACAATAGTGATACCGAAGAAGAAGAATTACTTACGGACATAAATGGTCTTTCCGACATCGATGTTTCTGCCATTTATTATGATGAAGTAGAAGGAGCGGTTCTTGTAGGGTATGAAAATGGCAATATTGACAAAATAACAAGTGATAATATTTACAATATTCCCGCAATTAAACTGGCTCAAATTCCAAACTCCAAAAGAATAAATCGATTTGAACGATCTGGTGATTATATATATGTTGCCACAGATTTTTGTGTCTCAAAGCTTGATATTCAAAAGGACGAAATTAAAGACACGTATTATCCAACAAGCGGAAATGAAGCCATACTCGACCTGAGCTTTTCAGAAGATACCATTTTTGCGTTAACGTCAAATATGCTTAAGTATGGTCTCTTATCAAACCCTGCATTGCCTGATGAGAGCCAGTGGCAAATCGAAACCCGACTGCCAATTATTAATGAAAACTCATACACCGAAATAGAATCTTTCCAAGACAGACTTATTGTTCTTTTCAAAAAGGATGGATATGGAATGGACAGTGTATTCTATCTCAACAGTACAGCTGTCGATTTATTAATAGACGTGCCATTTTCTTTAGAGATTAATTCAATTAATATCTTAAATGACTCGTCCTTCGCCGTAAATATGGACGGTGCAATTTACCTGTTTAACGAGCTCCTTGAAAATACAGCTTCCTACAATTCAAACAACATGTATACCTGGATTTCTCCATTGAGAACCGTACGTAATAGTCAAGGAATATGGTCTGCAGATAAAACCAAAGGCTTGTTTTTATTTACTTCTGGAATAGGATATAAACGTTACCCTATTGTGGGACCTACTAATAATGATTTTTATTCTATGGATTGGCAAAACAACAAGCTTGCCATTGCGAGTGGTAGATTAAATGGGAAGCTTCCGTCCTTTAGCACCAATGGATTGCATTTGTTTGAAAATGAAGAGTGGAGTTTTCACAATGTAAATACCGTTGAGGCATGGGAAAACAAAAATATTTGGGATTTCATTGACATTGCTGTTAACCCCACAAACACAGACGAAGTCGCGGTGTCTTCATATTCTGAAGAGCCCTTAAGTATTTTCAACAATGACTCTGTGAATCTTTTTAATGATTTAAATTCTACACTTGAATTTACCTCAAGTGGAAATGGTTGGTCCCTTGTATCAAGTGTATCGTATGATGAATTTGGGAACCTTTGGGCGCTGAATGGATACACTGAAAACCCACTTAATGTAAAAGATGCTGAAGGCAACTGGAATAGCTTTGACTGTGGAGGAAGTGCAAGAAACATCTACACCAAAAAAATGATTATTGACTTTAACAATCACATTTGGTTCGCTTCAGAAGATAAAGGCCTTTTTGGATACAATTACAATGAGTCATTGACAAATTCTTCTGATGATCAATACATTCAGCTCAAAACAGGTTCGAATCAAGGAAATCTTCCCTCCGATAATGTAACGGCAATCGCGGCAGATTTCGATGGGGAAATATGGATCGGAACAGATGCTGGATTCGCCATATTATACAATGCATCCAATTCATTTGGTGCTAGCCCCGGAGAGTACGATGCTCAACGTGTAAAAGTGTCTTTTGAAGGAAATGTAGAATACGTATTGGGCAACACACATATTACAGACATAGAGGTTGATGGAGGAAATAGAAAATGGGTATCAACATTAAATGCTGGCATTCTTCTTTTAAGCCCTGATGGTTCAGAGATTTTAGAACAATTCACTACTGAAAACTCTCCTCTTATTTCAAATAATATTTTCGACTTAAAATTAGACCAATCAAATGGTGAGCTTTATATCATAACAGATAAAGGCTTGGTTTCATATCGTTCAGATGCAAGTTATGAAGACCCTACTTATGAAGGATTTGTGGTTTTCCCGAATCCTGTGAGACCTGGTTTTTCTGGCCCAGTGACCATACAAGGAATTCGATACAATTCAGATGTTAAAATCACTGATGCTGCAGGGAATTTAGTTTACAAAACCACATCAAACGGCGGAACAGCCACTTGGAATTGTAAAGCAATAAACGGAGAACCTGTTACTACTGGAGTATACTTTATATGGACAGCAACCAATGCTGGAAAAGATAAAAAAGTGGGTAAAGTTTTAGTCATAAAATAAGTCATGTTAAGATTAATCAAACAATTAAGCGCTCGAATCAAAAAAAACAGCGCAGCACCCGTTGAGTACAGCACCGTCATCAAAAACATGGAGGTTGAAGGGCATGGAACTATTTCATTCGCTCAATGGCAACACCCTAAGGAAGAGCCGAAAAAAATCACCAAAGAAAATATTGATTTTTACAAACGTTTAGGAGTTGAAGGAAAAGTGATTATTGATATAGGGACACACACAGGAGACACAACTGTTCCTATGGGAATCGCTGCCGGAAATAATGGATTGGTCATTGGATTGGAACCGAATAAATTCGTGTTTAAAGTACTAGAGGAAAACATTAGGTTGAATCAATCCATTGCAAATATTGATGCGTTTTGTTTTGCAGCAACAGATGTGGATGGAGATTACGTCTTTAATTATTCTGATCCCTCCTTTTGTAATGGTGGCTATTTATCTGAGATAGAAAATAAAAACCATAATCATTACTACCCTCTAGACGTTAAGGGGAAAAATCTGAGCTCGTTCTTGGAAGCCAACTATTCAAGTCAAATTGCTCATATTTCCTTAATTAAAATAGATGCAGAAGGATACGACAAGGAAATTATTAAAACCATTTCAAAACTAATAAATGAACAGAAGCCAGTGCTTATGGTTGAATGTTATAAAAAACTCAGCTTTACAGAAAGAGAAGAGCTATTCGATAGCCTAGACAAGCTGGATTATAAGCTCTATCGTCTTTATGATTTTGAGACACTCAATGATTTAAAAAGTATTGACCGTGAAGACATGCATCTCACAAAACATTTTGAGATTTTAGCACTACACAAGGAGTCAGATTTAAATCTCCTTGACCTTTAATCTTGGATATTCTCCGAATAATAGTCATTTGATTTAAAATAATCCAAAAGAGCTTCCTTGATCAAATGTTGTTGGTGGTTAGACTGTATTGCAGGCAGCTTTTTCACCAACTCGAAATGAGGCCACCCCTCTTCATCTCTTCCTTTATATTCATAATACCCAGAAGGAACAAGAAGCGTGCAAATCGCAACATGAATTAGGTCTGTCTTTTCCTGTTTAGAATACTTTTTATGCCCCTGTCCATATTCATTTACCCCAATTAAAAACAACATGGCGTGAATGTCTAAATCCTCTCCAAACGATTTTTCAAGATGTTTGGTTAGTTTCTGAAAACGCAATTCAATATCATGATCCATTGGCTGCAAAGTTAATGCTTGTACTCAATTAAAAAGCACATTGAAAACTTTAATTTAATTCGAACTGAACTTCACGTTTTGTAGACGAATTCGAACCGATAAAAAGCGAAAAGGCTCCTGGTTCTGCTTCCCATATTTTTCGAGCACTGTAGAACTTTAATAAATCTGTATCTATAACAAAATTGACCTTTCTGGATTCTCCAGGATTTAATTCTACCAATTCAAACCCTTTTAATTCTTTCACTGGCCTAATTGAGCTCGCAAAATGATCTCTTATGTATAACTGCACCACTTCTTTCCCTTTATAATTACCGGTGTTTTTAAGTACCACTGAAGCTTGAATTTTAGAATTCATTGATAATGAGCTTGAGCTTATTTCGATATCTGAATACTCAAATGTCGTATAGCTTAATCCATAGCCAAAAGGATACAATGGACTGTTTTTTTCATCTCCATAATGTGACCAGAAAACACTTCCTGCATCAGCTCCGTCCGCTCCAGGTCTTCCAGTGTTTTTGTAATTATAATAAATTGGCATTTGCCCGACACTTCGAGGAAAACTCATGGGTAACTTGCCGCTAGGGTTGTAATCTCCATATAAAACCTCTGTGATGGCATTTCCACTCTCTGTTCCAAGATGCCAAGCCTCGACAATCGCGGGAATATTTTCATCCGCCCAATTGAGAACCAAAGGACGTCCATTCATTAAAACCAATACAATATTCGGGTTTACCTTGTATACCTCTTCAAGAAGTTCTTGCTGAAATCCTGGCAGATCTAATTTGGTTCGGCTCCTGCCCTCCCCTGACTGAAAACCGTATTCACCAAGCACCATGACAACGACATCCGCTTTTTTTGCTGCTTTTTTTGCCGCTTTTAATCCGCATTTGTCTGTGGTGTTAATCTGAACCTCCTCATGAAATGCAGGTATTGAGTTCACTAGCTTTACTCCTTGAGAAAAAATGATTTCGTTTCCAGTATGCGACTGCATTCCTTCCAATACCGAAACAGCAGAGTTATTTTCGGCAGCGATTCTCCAATTGCCCAACGGGCTGTTTTTATCATCCGCCAAAGGTCCTATTAGTGCGATTTTTTGCCCTTCTCTTTTTAGGGGAAGTACATTCCCATTATTTTTCAAAAGAACGATTGACTTTTTAGCCATATCCAAAACGCCTGCTCGCATTTCTTCGGAACCTGTTATCTTTTTTTCCCGTTCTTCGTCACAATACTTGAAAGGGTCTTCAAATAATCCAAGCTCAAACTTTACTTTTAAAATACGACTTACTGCGTCATCAATTTGCTCTATATTAATTCGATTATCTTTTAAAAGAGATTCTATTTCATTTAAGTAAATATAGGACTCCATGTCCATGTCTGAACCCGCATTAATACCAAGTTCTCCAGCATGATTTTCATCTTTTGCATACCCATGATCAATCATTTCCTTTAACGATCCCCAATCGGAAACGATAAAACCATCAAACCCCCATGACTCTTTTAAAATAGTGCGTTGTAAATTCTTATCCGCAGTTGCAGGAATTCCATTTAAATCGTTAAATGAATTCATAAAAGTTTTAACTCCTGCATCTGAAGCTGCTTTAAAGGGTGGTAAAACAATATTGTGCAGTGTGTTTTCTCCTATATCCACTGTATTATAATCACGCCCACTTTCAGCAAAACCATATGCGGCAAAATGTTTAGCACAAGCTGCCACAGTATTTGGGTCACGTAAATCAATACCTTGAAACCCGTGGACACGAGCGGCAGAAATGAGACTTCCTAAGTACGGATCCTCTCCTGCACCTTCCATTACCCGTCCCCAACGTGCATCTCTAGTAATGTCGACCATCGGGGCGAACGTCCAATTAATTCCAGCAGACGCCGCTTCCTTTGCGCCTAAAGCTGCGGATTTTTTTATAGCACTCAAGTCCCAGCTCGCTGATTCTGCAAGAGGAATAGGGCTTATTGTTTTGTACCCATGAATCAAATCAAACCCAATGATAAGAGGAATACCTAATCGAGATTCATTGACTGCAATTTCTTGGACTGCTCTTACTTCTTTGGCTCCCCGAACATTTAACATCGAGCCAACCCAACCTTTAGATAAATGATCATATTTTTCTTTAGCATTGCCTTCTATGGGAGAAGGCCCTGTTACATTCCAAAACCCGTTGTATTGGTTCATTTGACCAATTTTTTCTTCAAGGGTCATTTTTGATAATAAATCATCAACCCGCTGATCGATGGGCAATTCTATTTCTTTTTGCGCATAAACACAAAACGGCATGAGTAGAATTAGCGCTATTGAGAAAAATTGATTTCTAAAAAAAAACATAAATAAACTTTTTGCTCTTGAACTTTAAAATTACAATTTATTCCATCAGCGTAATTAAAGTTCTTAATGTAAAAATGGGGAGCAAAACTCCCCATTTCAACAAAAAAAAATAAAAAAACTATTTCTTAATAATTCGACTTGTAGATATCGAATCTGCTGTTTCAACAGTAATTGTATATACACCACTTGTCAAGTAGTCCAAATTCATTTTTTTGGAGCTACTATCCACTGCTACTGAAGCAACTATCTTACCTGAAAGGTCAATTATTTTGATCTCTTTCATTGATTGATTTGATGATATTTCAATCTCAGCATTAAATGGATTTGGGGCTACAGTGAAATCGTTAGACTGCTCTTCTATACTCACAGCACAAGGCTCACAACTCTCCCAGCATACGATGTCGATACTTGGGTTTCCAGTTTCAACCATAAAGTAACGATTGGTATACTCACCTGAAGCATCAGTAACTGTACAGCTTTCTCCTCCAGCGAATACTTCCTGTACTGTCCAACCGTCAATTGTGAATTTGTACTCAATAGATTCACCTACAGTCAAAGGAAGTGTTACTTTCCACAATCCGCTTCCTGCATCATTCATCGGATTACAATCTCCACACCAACCATTGAAGCTTCCGTTAACATAAACGGTTCCAATTGGATCTGAATAAAGTGACATGTCTACATTAAATGTAACATCAGAAGAACTTCCTTGTCCTCCAGGACATGCCTCACAACTGTTAAAACAAACAACAGGAAGAAGCGCTCCTTCAGTAATCTCTAATATTCTATTTGTGAAGCCTCCATCAGTAACGGTACAAACTTCTCCTCCAGCAAAAACCTCTTGGTCAGTCCATCCATCAACTGTAAATTTGTATTGAATGGTTCCTGGATCTAATGGTAAAGTAACTTTCCAAATACCGCCACCAGCATCAATCATTGGGTTACAATCTCCACACCAACCGTTAAACGTTCCGTTAATGTAAACACCTGTTCCAATTGTTCCCGCGTAATCACTCATATCTACATTGAATGTCACGTCGTATGTTGTTGGTCCAGATACTGTCCCTGATTTTTGATAAACAAATCTCCATGCGTTTCCACCTACTTCTATATTAACTGTCATCGTGTTTCCATCTGGCGAAAAGGTTAATTTGTAAATGACAGATGCTGGAGCATCTCCTGGATTTGATAATTCAGATCCATTAATCACTTTAGGTAAACCTAAATGACATCCTACACCTGAAAGTGTCAAATCTCCTGTACCCGCATCAAAACTCCAAGTTCCAGTTGCATCACTATGAGGTGCCACAGGAGCTGCGCATTGCTCAGAACCAACACCTTGAAATGGCTCTAACCAAGTATCAGCACCCATTCCGTTAGCAAAATCTCCATTTGCTTCAAAAACCACACTATCATCCCAAAGGCAAGCTCTAGTTGTTATATCCGCAGTATTGTTTGCCCACCAGGTATTTGTCCAGTCTGCTGAGCCCACTGCTAAAGCTCCTTCTTGTTCTGCGAGATACCAAACCCCCTCTACCTGAGAGAAGCTATTTCCCGCAATTAATAAAAATAAAAACGTATAAAATTTCTTCATTGTAAGTTAATTTGTAATTTATATTGGACCAATTTAAGAAGAATAAGTGTAAAATTGACATTAAGTCGATTGTTTTTTAAAAAATTAACAATTAACAAGCTCAAAAACAATCATTTATAATTATAAAAGCAAGGGTTCAATTCTGTGAATTTAAATAACAAAAGGCTTTAAACTGATGATTTCTCATCAGTTTAAATTAAGTTTTGGATTGGTGATTTTTGTTTACATACCATGCAAAGAATGCGAGATATGCAAAACACAACGCACAAACGATGTATGAAGAATGCATCCCAATAATATCGCCCAATTTACCTTGTAATGGCGGTATAATCGCTCCTCCTAAAATCATCATTACCAAAAAGGCCGACCCTTGAGAAGTGAATTTTCCTAAACCATTTAAACTTAAAGCAAATATAGAAGGCCACATTATGGAGCAAAACAAACCACCACTAAGAAATGCAAATATCGCAACTTCACCAGTGGTTACTAATCCGATTATCATTGCAGTAACACCTAAAATTCCAAATATTTTCAGGGTTGGTGCTGGCCGATCTTTACCAATAAAAAAGCCGGCTATTTGAACAGCTACGCATATGGCAAAAACAAATAGGTGAGTTACTTTAAACCCAGACACAAAATTTAAGCTTAAAACCACGCCAAATGCAACATAAGGAACAATTATCATTAGAATCTTCTTCATTTGATCAGAAGGGTTAAAAACAGCTATTGCACCAGTCCACCGTCCAATCATCAATCCTCCCCAGTACATGGATATGTAGGGTGCAATCTGAGCGTCAGTCATGGCTCCAAAATCCGGTAATTTTAATAGCGCACCTAAATTACTTTGAATCGAAACCTCAACCCCTACGTAGGTGAAAATGGCGAGCATTCCCAAAACCAATTGTGGATACTTCATGGCTCCCCAACCTTCATTTGATTTTTTCGCAATCATATTACTCAAAAGCAGGCCACCAACTACAACCAAAAGTCCAGCAAACGAAAGCCATAATATTGACATTTCTGACGATGCAGAAAGCTTTTCTCCCTCTCCTAAACCCAAATACTGTCTAAAAACGAAGAAGAATATAACCACCAAAAGCATGGTGATTGTGAGTAAGGCAACCATTGCTTTTTTGGCTCCATGAAATTCCGAGTCGGCTTTTCCTGATGGCAATTTCTTTGAAAAGAAAAACAAGCCTGCGGCGGCTATAAAAAGCCCTCCCACGGCCATATATAAATACTGAACCTGAGCTAGTGTCAAGTTTCCTTTTGCAATCTCCTCCTCAATACTAATATCAGCTTTTGCTGCTGTCCCGAATAAAATTAAGGTGACAATGATGGGGCCAATTGTTGTCCCGAGAGAATTAACTCCCCCCGCAAGATTCAAACGATGCGACCCTTTTTCAGGCTCACCAAGCAATAAGGCAAAGGGATTGGCAGCAGTTTGCTGAAGAGAAAAACCCAATCCAACAATAAATAAAGACCCTAAAACAAAACCAAAAGCAGATGAATCTCCGGGTTCGGCACCAGTAACAGCAGTAATCATTGCTCCCGCTCCAAAAGCTGAAAGAATAAGTCCATATACGATCCCATTCTTTAACCCCCATTTATTCATAATATCAGTTTTGGCAATACTTGAAAACATGAATAGCATCAACGCACCAATAAAGTAAGCTCCGTAAAATGCGAACTCAATCAATTGACTTTGAAACTGATCTAAACTAAAATATTCTTTGCAGAAGCCTAGAAAAACAGAATTCCCGGCGGCAATAAAACCCCAGAAAAAGAACACCGTAGTCAGTGTAAATAAGGCACTTTGATTTGATTTGGCAGACATAATTTTAACAATTTAGTCGTCCAATATAAAGGAAAAAATAGGATTAGCTGATGTTTTTTTTCAGTTTTCTTGAATGTTTTGATAAAGAAAGTGTCTTAATGACAGTATCCACAATACCTTTTGCATCATAGCCACAATCGGCCCAAAGTTCTTTTTGCGTTCCATGGTGAATGTACTGATCTGGGATTCCTAAACGAACAACTTCGGCTTTATATTTTTGATCCGTCATAAACTCTATTACTGCCGAGCCAAAGCCACCCATTATGCAACCATCCTCAATCGTAATGACTTTATCAAACTTTGTAAAGACTTCGTGTAGCATTACTTCGTCGATTGGCTTAACAAAACGCATGTCATAGTGAGCAACAGAGGCCCCTAGCTCATTCATTTCGGCTATTGAATCCTGAACAAAATTCCCTGGATGTCCAACAGAAAGTATAGCTACATCATCACCATTCGTTAAACGCCTACCTTTCCCTATTGAAATCTCTTTCATAGGCTTCTTCCAATCCGTCATCACCCCTTTTCCTCTTGGATACCTAATCACGAAAGGGCCCTTATTCTCAAGTTGTGAAGAATACATTAAATTTCTTAATTCTTCTTCATTCATCGGGGCAGAAACTGTAATGTTGGGAACACATCTCATAAAAGCCAAGTCGTAAGCACCATGATGGGTAGCACCATCAGCACCCACTAAACCTGCTCTGTCTAGACAAAACACAACATTTAAATTTTGAAGAGCTACATCATGCAACACCTGGTCATACGCCCTTTGCATGAACGATGAATAAATATTACAAAAAGGAAGCATTCCTTGAGTAGCCAATCCAGCGCTAAAAGTAACCGCATGTTGCTCTGCAATTCCAACATCAAACGCTCTTTCTGGCATTGCTTCCATCATAATGCTCAACGAACATCCACTCGGCATTGCGGGAGTCACACCCATAATCTTATCGTTTTTTTCTGCCAACTCAACAATAGTATGACCAAAAACATCTTGATATTTTGGAGGCTCTGGATTTTGAGGAATAATTTTAACTATTTCTCCCGTTTCTTTATTGAAAACGCCCGGAGCATGCCATTTTGTAGGATTACCTTCTTCGGAATATTTAAACCCAGCTCCCTTTTTGGTAATGCAGTGAAGAATTTTTGGTCCAGGAATATCTTTTAAATCTTCCAAAACCTTCGCCATTCCGATTGCATCATGACCGTCGACAGGTCCAAAATACCTGAAATTTAAAGACTCAAAAAGATTACTTTGTTTGAGCAAGCTCGACTTTAATGCCGTTGAAACTTTAGCAGCAATTGACCTTCCGTCTGGTCCGAACTTTGAAATTTTCCCTAGTAAGTTCCAGACCTCATCTTTTACTTTATTGTAAGTATGAGACGTAGTTATGTCCGTTAAATATTCTCGGAGAGCGCCAACGTTTGGATCAATTGACATACAATTGTCATTCAATATCACCAAGAGGTTTGCGTCTTTTTCAAATCCTGCATGGTTCATTCCTTCAAAGGCCAAGCCTGCAGTCATTGCACCATCTCCTATAACCGCAATGTGTTGCGTTTGTTTCTTATTTTGATAGTTGTTGGCCACGGCCATGCCTAGTGCCGCTGAAATTGACGTGGATGAATGACCAACACCAAATGTATCATATTCGCTTTCCGCTCTTTTCGGAAATCCTGAAATTCCACCCTTACTTCTATTCGTATGGAATTTATCTCTTCGTCCTGTTAATATCTTATGACCATAAGCCTGATGTCCAACATCCCAAACTACTTGGTCTTCGGGAGTATTAAAAACATAATGCAATGCAACGGTGAGTTCGACAACTCCCAAACTTGCACCAAAATGGCTATTACCTATCTCAGATATTACATCCACGATGTATTGTCTAAGCTCATCAGACACCTGAGGTAAATCTTCAACAGAAAATTTTTCTCGAAGATCCTTGGGGAAATCAATTTGCTTTAAAAAAGTACCGGCTTGAAAATCTGACATAGTTATTATTAATACAAAATTAGAACTTTCAATATGATTAACCTAACAAATGAAAGTCAAAAAAGTTTTCAATAAAATTGACTTAAACTGACGTTTTCTCCTTTCTCTCAAAGTAGAATGCCGTTAAAACAAACATAATTAATAAACCATTTTGAATAAATAGATTTAGACCAAAGTTATTAACTTTTACATATGGAGAGACGGCATAAAGTACTAACGCCAAACCGATATAGAGAAAGAATTTTTTCAAATTATACGGAATTGGATAGTGCCTTTGACCGAGAATATATGAAATTAACATTTGGATAAAATATACAATCAGTGTCGCCCAAGCACTGGCCATATATCCATAGGTGGGAATGTAAAGTACATTAATAACAACCGTTAAAATGGCGCCTGTGATGGCAATATAGGCCCCAAACTTGGTTTTACCGCTCAGTTTGTACCAAATGCTTTGATTATAGTATATACCTAGAAAAATATTAGCCATCAATAGAATGGGCACAACCTGTAAACCCACCCAATAGGTTTCGTTTTGAATAAAGTGTTTGAAAACATCTAAATTCAAAGTTACCAGTAAAAAAACCCCACACACAAATGCAATAAATACATTCATTATGCGGCTGTAAATTTTATTTCGATCTCGATTTTTCATTTGACTAAAAAAGAAGGGCTCTGCCGCGTACCTATATGCCTGAAGAAGTATCGTAACAAGCATCGCTAATTTGTATGAGGCACTATAGATTCCCACTTGAGCCTCCGCATAATCTAAGGAGCCTGGGGTATTCGGATTGTATAAGATTTGTTTTAAAAGAATCCTATCGAGTGTTTCATTGATAATTCCTGCAAAACCAGCAATGGCCAAGGGGAATGAAAAGAAAAACATACGCTTTAATAGTCCCCAATCAATTCCCTTCAATAAGCCAAAAGACTTGTACAAAAACAGGGACTTAACTGCAGAAGCAATGAGATTTGCAAGAAAAATATAAAACACTCCCTGTGCAGGGTCTTTTTCTTCGAAAAAAACAAGTAAAAAAATTAAATTGAGGATGATATTAACACCTATTGAAGAAAGTTGAATTATTGAAAACCTTTTAGCTTTTTCTTCTGCACGCAATTTAGCAAGAGGCAGAGCACTTATAGCATCTAGGGAAACGATGGCTCCTAGCATAATTATATACTCGCCATGACCATCATAAAGCAGCAAAGAAGCTATTTCTTTGTTAAGCAATAGTATGAGAACAAAAAAAACTACATTTAAGGAGAGTAGTGCAGAAAACGCTGTAGAGAACACATTCTTTTTATCCTCCTCATTTTGAATGAATTTGAAAAAGGCCGTTTCCATTCCAAACGTCAAAATGACAATAAAAAAAGCAAGCCAAGCATAAAGCTCAGACACAACACCATAGTCAGCTGGGTTTATAAAAACGAAAGTGTATAACGGAACAAGTAAATAATTAAGAAGACGACCGACAATGGATGACAGGCCATAAATGGCTACATCTCCAAACAGTTTTTTAATCGGGTTTGTCATTAATCTTTTCTGAAATTTGCTTTTCGTTTTTCGAGAAACGCAGTCGTTCCCTCTTTAAACTCTGAAGTACCAAAGCATTTTCCAAACTCTTCAATTTCTACTTCATATCCATCAACTCCACTCCTGTATCCGGCATTTACGGACCTGATTGCTGATCGAATTGCCATAGGGGAGTTTTTAAGGATCTTTCTTGCCAAGCCTTCACACGTCGATATCAAGTTTTCTTGATCCACAACGTAATTGACCAGACCATACTTCAAAGCATCTTCAGCCGATATCATTCCAGCAGTAAAAATCATTTCATTCGCCCTTCCCTTGCCAACAAGCTGAGCCAAGCGCTGGGTGCCGCCATAACCTGGTATAACTCCAAGTGAAACTTCTGGAAGACCCATTTTTGCATTTAAACTCGCCACCCGAATGTGAGCAGACAAAGCCAACTCCAATCCGCCGCCAAGAGCAAATCCATTAACCGCCGCCAGTATGGGTTTGGGGAAATTTTCCACGAAATCAAAAAGAACCTCTTGACCATTCGCAGCCAACGCTCCTCCCTCGGATATCGTGAAATGGGCAAACTCTTTTATGTCTGCTCCAGCCACGAATGCCTTTTCGCCGCTACCGGTCAAAATCACAACTCCTGTATTCGAATCTCCCTCACACTCTTGCAAAGCCCCATGTAATTCTTGAATTGTTTTTTTATTCAAGGCATTGAGCTGAGAAGGTCTATTAATGGTAATATAAGTGACTAAATCTTTATTTTCAACAGTTATGTTTTCGAACATCTAAAAAGTTTTTGGATAAAGATAATAGATAAAATGATTGGACTTTTTTACTCTTTATTTTATTTATTGACACATTCATAAATTTTAAAGAATTAGAAACAGCTTATATTTCGTAATTTTGCACCGAAATAAATTTTCGCATCTTAATTTCAAGGATGATACTGAAAAATTTTTTACTGTTCACGAAGTTCAGACTTTCCTTTTTGGTTGTCCTGTCTGCACTTTCAGGATATTTGTTCGCCGGAGGACAAAACCTTACCATTATTATTTATTTGTTAGTTGGAGGCGCATTCGTCACTGCTGCATCCAATGGAGCAAACCAGATTTGGGAGAAGGACCTTGACAAGCTAATGAACAGAACCTCAAATCGCCCAATACCAACTGGGCAAATGTCCGTTAAAACTGCTTATATAATTGTTGTTTGCCTTTTAATTATCGGACTAATAATGCTGTATCTAATCAATTTAAAGTCCGCGCTTTTGGGTTTTGCAGCTTTTTTCAGTTACGTGTTTTTATACACCCCTCTTAAAACCAGAAGCCCTTGGGCTGTATTCGTTGGCGCTTTCCCTGGAGCAATTCCTCCATTCTTAGGAGCTATTGCAGCAACCAATGAATTTGGTTTCTTGCCTGGGATATTGTTTTTTGTTCAGTTTACTTGGCAGTTCCCTCATTTTTGGGCCATCGCCTGGGTTACTCATGATGATTACCAAAAAGCAGGATTTAATCTGTTACCATCAGCAAATGGAAAGTCAAAACAATCCGCATTTCAAATCATGCTTTATTCTTTAGCATTGATTCCGTTCAGTCTTACCCCTTGGTTATTTAATTGGACAGGAGATGCCACTTTTGTAGTTGCCTCTATACTTGGTGTATTGTTCTTTTACTATGCCTATAAGTTATTCTTAAACCTTCAAGATTCGGATGCGCGAAAACTAATGTTCGCCTCTTTTGTTTATTTACCAATTATTCAATTCACTTATGTGTTTGATAAAATATAAACACTTTATTAAAGATTAAAAAAAATGGATTTATCTAAAGACAAAGACCCCATAATCAATGAAAAGATGAAAAAGAACCTCGTTTACGTGAGTATCTTTAGTATTATCATGTTTTTTGCTGGCTTATCCTCGGCATATATTGTTCTCATGGGAGATTCAATATGGATTAAAGCAGCTATGCCCAATGCTTTTTGGTGGAGCACTGCCATGATATTTCTAAGTAGCATGAGCTTTATTTATGCTATAACTCAAGCCAAAAAAAACAATTCGACCTTACTGAAAGTATCTATGTCTATGACGTTGATTTTAGGGCTTTTATTCATTTTCTTTCAATTCAAAGGCTTCAATCAATTAAAAGGAAAAGGCATTTATGGAACAAGCACAATAATGGTTTCTGAAGGCAAATACGGCCAGCCATTTGAAGTACAAATTAATGGGGATTACGTGTATGTCGAAAACAACACATACATGCTAAACAGTAAAAAGCTCAGCGGAAAGAATCTCGAACTTTTTAAGAGTTATTTGGGGCAATTTATTCCCTCAAAAAGTAATCCATTAGGCCAGAAACTAAGCAAAGACATTCCCAACGTGAAGCTCTTTTATAAAAATGATGAATTAATTGTTAAGAAAAACACACTATTCCTCAATGACTCCACTCAGCTTGGTCCTTCAGATTTTAAGCTTCTTCACTATTTGGCTCAAAATGTGAAAGCTGGCAGGGTAGATATGGTTCCCATTGGAGCGATCGGAGACGATTACTCTATTTGGTACAAAGGGGAAGAGTTGGTTATGAAAAAAAGGAAACTCGCTAGAAAAAGTGGAAAGCCATTGACCAGCTATGAACTAAATGAAGCTGAAAGGTCTCGAGATAACGCCTCTTCTTTTTTATACCTACTGACCTACGCACATTTATTACATGTTTTGGTCGCTTTGATCTACTTATTGCGCATAGTTATTAAAACCTTTAAAAACACTTTTAATTCAGAAAACAACCTCTCTTTGCGATTAACTTCCATTTTTTGGCACTTTTTAGGGCTATTATGGGGCTATTTGATACTTTTTTTGATATTTATTCATTAAACTTGCAGAAAAATAACTTACATGGCTAGTCATTCAGCAAAATTAGATACGGAAACTCTATGGGGAGGAAAGGAATCTCCATTTCAAACGAGTTATGGTAAATTAATGATGTGGTTTTTCCTTGTTTCAGATGCTCTAACGTTTAGTGGTCTTCTCATTGCATATGGATTTACAAGACACGATACTCTAGAAGCTTGGCCTATTGGAGAAGAGACTTTTAATTCGTTACCGATTTTAGGTCACGGCTATCCTCTTATTTATGTTGCATTGATGACTTTTATTCTCATCGTTTCATCTGTAACGATGGTGTTAGCTGTTGAGGCCGGTCATCGTATGGATAAAAAAGGCGTTGTGAAATGGATGATAGCGACCATTATTGGTGGGTTTTTCTTCTTAGGTTCACAAGCCTGGGAATGGAGTCACTTCATTCACGGATCTGAATTTGGGAAAGTAGAGCTTGCAGATGGCTCACAGGCCATTGTCAAAGGACATTTTGGAGAAATTGAAAGCTTCACAGTCGTTGAAGCGGGTTCTCATCACAAAAAAGGAGATGTCGTCAAAGAAGATTTAATGCATACCTTCCAACATGCAGCGGAAAACGGTCACATCAATAATGGAATTATTGAATTGCATGATGGTTCAAAAGCCACCATCAAAAAACAAAAAGACGATCATCTGAAACTAATCATCAAAAAAGACGGAAGCTCTTATAAAGTTGGAAAAGAAATTGAAGGGAAAAAAGCAGGAGAATTATATTACAGTGCCATTTTCAGTGGTGAAAAAAACCGAGTTGTATATGGTGCTAACTTAAATAAAAACGAATATGGCCCTCAGCAGTATGGTCAATTTTTCTTTTTTATAACTGGGTTTCATGGATTTCATGTATTCTCAGGAGTACTCATTAATATTTTGATCCTGATTGGTGTCATGAGAGGGGTTTACCACAAAAGAGGCCATTATGAAATGGTAGAAAAAACAGGATTGTATTGGCACTTTGTAGATTTAGTTTGGGTATTTGTATTTACCTTCTTTTATCTCATTTAATTTAACGCTTTATGGAAAGAGACGACTTAATAGAATATTCACTGGACGCACATCATTCTGATGACGAAGGAAAACTTATCAGAAAAAAAATCTGGAAAGTAACGATCCTCTTAACGGCTATTACTATTTTGGAGGTTGCACTAGGGGCATACATCAAACAAAGTTCTGGTGCTTGGCCTTTTGTGAAGTGGTCATTTGTGGCACTTACGCTTTTGAAAGCAGGCTACATTGTTATGGTGTTCATGCACCTCGGAGATGAGAAGAAGTGGTTAAGAAATGTTGTTCTTATTCCATATGCTTTGTTTATCATGTATCTCATCTTTATCGCCTTGTGGGAGGCCTTAGCTGTGGGAGACGCATGGATGGGCGCTTAATTCCTCTCTTTGGCTAAAAAAAGATTCAATAATTTTTGGGGCTTTCTGCTGGTGTTTGGACCGGCGGTTATTTTTATAACCATGACCTTGTTCATGACTCGCTCATGTGAGCATAAGTTTGAAACACTCGAAAATTACGGCAAAATCACCACATTTAATTTTATTGATGTAAAAGAAAATAACAGGAGCTCTACAGACTTTGATGGTGATATTGTTTTGATCACTACAATTCAAGAATCTTGTCCTGACAGCTGTTCTGTTTTATTATGGCACATCAATCAAATGATTTATCAGCGCATCTGGAAAAATAGAACTAAAAAAAGAAAACAAGTTAAAATCATTTCATTTGTAACAGATGAGGATGGCAATCCAGTGGAAGACCTTTCAACTGTTGAGGGCATGTTAAAAAACATTGTGCCTAATTATGACCCTTCTATCTGGGTTTTAGCAAAAGGTGATGTAAAGTCGATCTACAACATTGAACACAATGGGGCATCATTACTACAAGATGGAAACAAGTTCTTGGAGCTCATGTTACTCATGGACAAAAAACATGCACTAAGAATGGTATTGTCTGGAAAAGAAGAAGGTCACATCAGGCGCATGGAACAAAGCATGGCGTTACTTCAGAAAGAATATGATAAGGCGAATTCAAAAGGTTAAATCAATGAAATTATTTTATTTCGTTTTTTTCCTGCTTTTAATAATAAGTTGTTCTGAGGAAAGCACAGAAATTCATAAAGAGTCCAACAAGCTGCCTTTTATTGGAAATTTCGATATTATTACAACTGAAGAAAATGGACAAAAAATCATAGATACTATTTTCGAAACCATCCCTTATTTTAGTTTTTTGAATCAAGATTCTTTAGAGGTAACTAAGTCTACTTATAAAGACAAAATACTTGTCACTGAGTTTTTCTTTGCCTCATGCCCGACAATATGCCCATTGATGAACACCCAAATGTCAGGGCTTTACAGCTGGCTTCAAAAAAACAATTATCTCGATCATTTTCAGCTCTTGTCTTTTTCGATAGACCCCATAAATGACACTCCATCAGCCTTAAAAAAATTCAAATCTGGGTACTGTGAAGCCTGTTCTCATTGGGATTTCTTGACTGGAGACGAGAAAGAAACCCATCGCTTGGGGATTGAAAACTTCAAAGTATTCGCAGGGAAAGATGAAGATGCTGCAGGAGGCTATGCACACTCAGGCGCCTTTTCCCTCGTGGACAAAGAGGAACGGGTTCGTGGGGTCTACAATATTACAGATGAAAATGGCGATGTGAACAAAAACGAATTTGAAAGGTTAAAAAAAGAAATTGAAAAACTGATGCGTTATGAGTACAACTTCAAATAATTCGAAAAAAATAAAGCAAGCGATAATCGCTGTGTCAGTTGTTATTCCTATAGCAGTTGCGGTATTATTTACCATAAAAATTGAGGGTGTTGATTTGAGCTTTCTGCCTCCCGTATATGCTTCTTTAAACGGGTTAACCGCCATTGGCTTAATCGTTGCCGTTACGGCAATAAAGAAAAAAAATAGAACACTACATCAGCGTGCTATTCAAGTTTGTTTGATTTTTTCAATTCTATTTCTGCTGCTCTACGTTTTGTATCACATGACCTCAGACAGCACTCCATATGGAGGAAGTGGGGCATTAAAATATGCTTATTTTATCCTTCTCATTTCCCACATATTACTGAGTTTAGTTGTAATCCCGATTGTTTTATTCTCTTATCTTTTTGCTTGGCAAGGAGACTTTGAAAGGCACAAGAAATGGACAAGATTTGCGTTTCCGCTTTGGTTTTATGTAGCAGCCTCCGGGGTATTGGTATACTTTATGATTTCCCCGTATTACTAAAAATCATTTGATTAATATCTCTACACGCCGATTGGCCTCTTTTTCCATTTCATTTTTTGGTTGATCATATACCGGTTTTGTAAATCCAAACCCCACAGAACTTAATCGGTCTGATGAAATTCCTGCTTCTATTAAATAATCTAAGACACTTTTTGCTCTTTTTTTAGATAACCTCTTGGACCTCATTGACTTTTTACCGTCTCCATTTACATGTCCTTGTACTTCAATATGTACAGTAGGATTTACTAGTAAAAAGTCTCTCAGTCGATTCAGTTTTGGTGCTGATTCTTCTAAAATAATTGATAAGCCTGCGGCAAAATAAATTTCATCTATTTTCGCAACAGTCCCCCTAACTAGCGGTTTTAAATAAATAGTGTCTTGGAATCCATTTTCACCCAAAAGAATTTCATAGTCTTCCTCGTCATATGATATAAAACCTTCTGCGTCTATTTTTAACTCACATTTCTTAACGGTTCGTTTGAGATTCATGATTAAGTCACTTGCCACATACGCACCATCTATTTCATTTGATCCATTAAATGATATTTTACCCTTTACCGGCATCTTATTCTGTGCGTTTCGTATGTAAAGTGAATATTTCTTTTCTCTTGAAGGTTTTGTAAGGTCAAACACCAATGAATCAATGATTTTATTCCCTTTTTTATCTTGAGGAGAAAAATTGATTTCTAATTCAAGTGAATCCTTGATTTTTTCTGCACCAATTAAAACAATAGCATATTTCAACCCTTCCTCAATAAATACACTCCTATTCATAAGCGCATCTTTATTTGGTTCGTTTAACAGAAGCTTTGCTTTGCCTTTCTTAAAATCATTACATATTCCGTCATTATTTTCAGCAAAAACAAATGTTCCAAAAGACAGGTCTTGATTTTTTATGTTTAGGTTAATTAAACCAGCAGATGGAGGCGAAAAAAACAACCAAATCTGATTTTTTGTTGTCGAACCCTCCTCGGCATAGCCACTGAGATTCGAACGGTCCATCCCTTTTCTACCCTGAAATGCAATGTGATAATAATTGTTGTGAGACAATGAAACTCCTTGCTCGCAATCATAATAGGAAGACCTTTGCCCAATGATTTCTAAAGGGAAAAAAATGGTCGCCAAGAAAAACAACGCGTAAATCTTCATTTAATCTAGTGTAACTTTTAAGTCTCCTGTAATGCTTGTTCGAATAGTTATAGAGTTGGAAGATAACAATAAGTTCATTATTCGCAAATCATTAATGCTTGTTTCTGCCATGACCCCATCATTAATTTTCCCATTCAGTTTTCCCATAAGTTGGGATTTTACTGCACTTAATTTTTGTGATAGATCAATAGATGACTTTGCTTTTATTTGATTAATTAGACTTTTACTCATCAGCCACTGCGCAGATTTAAGCAGAAAACTCTTTGTCTTGATTTCAAAATCGATGTCTTCAAAACTTAAGACCTGATTGACTTCATCTAAAACAGGTGTTCCGATAAGATAGAAAATGCCATTTCGATGACCGTCAAAAACGACCTTAAAAACAAGCTTGCCTTTAGAAACTCCAATTATACCGAGGTCTTTAATTATAAACGTTCTCCCTTTAATCAAGATTTCATAATTGTAAAACTCACCTTTTAATAGGGCCGATAAGGAGTCGTAACTTGCATTCAAATCAGCAGTGATGTCAAAACCGCTTACTTTCTGATGTTCAGGCATATCTCCCAAGTTACTGTTCATCACCTCCCGTTTTTGCGTTGAGATAAATGGTGAAAAGAATAAGTTCAATGTAAAGAGGGCGTCTTTATCTTGATACCGTAAATCACTTATCGTTATTCGATTTGGATTCATAAACAGGTAGCCATACGCCCCCAATTCAACTGGCTTTGTAAGGGTCCTCCAAATAGAATCTACTTTGCTTTTTACGTCAATAGATGAGATTTCTTTGTCAATTTTTGATTCCATTGCCTTTAGCTCATTTTCTACCTCAGCCTTCACCTTCTTTGTAACATCAATATTGACAAATGTGATTTCGCAGGGATCATTAATTTGGAAACGTTTTAAACGGGTTTTTGAGCTCAAACTATAGTCTTTGTTAAGTTTTACGGAGGTGCCGTATGTCATGCTATACCGCCTTCTTGGCTCCCCAATCCCACATGAGCCATAAATACGTGGAACCGTGCATGAGCTCTTACCCAGTAAGGAAACACACAACGGGCAGTAATTTAATTTGAGGGAAAAATCACCTTTAAGAGTATAATTTACCTCCTTTGACGAAGTAGTAAAAATTATTGGGTTTCTTCTAAAGTCATAATTATAGCTTACGCCTTCACATGCAGATTTTGCGCCTGTAAATGTTTTAGGCGTGCTTTTTTCAACGAGATCTAGAACAGGATTCATATTAATTTGCAATTCAATACTCATGATAGACTCTTTTGGCTTTAACTCTTCAGTCTCCAATACTTGTAATTCTGGAATAGACGCTTCTAATGTTCTGCAGCTAGAGCTCAGACATAAGAGTCCCATTAGATAAAAGAATATCGACTGTCGATTGTATATCATTTGTTGTATTTACTCGTCCTTCCGAAATTAATTTATTTTTTTGATTCTACACCTTCTCTTTTGTCTATACAAACACTCTTTATTCCAAAGTATAAAAATTTGAACCTGGATATCAACCATTAGCTCCGAAAGAATCGTTAAATTTGCTCTTCTTTATGCCCTAGTTATAAAACAAATAGATATGCAAAAACCAACAATTATATACACCAAGACTGACGAAGCTCCCGCTTTAGCAACATACTCTTTTCTTCCAATTGTTGAAGCATTTGCTTCAAGTGCAAATTTGAACATCGAAACACGTGACATTTCTCTTTCGGGAAGAATTCTTTCTCAATTTTCAGATTTTCTTTCTGAAGATCAAAGGGTGAATGACGCACTTAGTGAATTAGGGCAACTTGCAAAAACACCTCAAGCAAATATCATTAAGCTTCCTAATATCAGCGCCTCTGTTCCTCAGTTAAAAGCAACGATAAAAGAGCTTCAAGAGAAAGGATACGCTTTGCCGGATTATCCGGAGGAACCAAAAAACGAAAATGAAAAACAAATCAAGGCAACCTATGACAAGGTTAAGGGTAGTGCGGTTAATCCAGTCCTTAGGGAAGGGAACTCTGACCGAAGGGCTCCAAAAGCGGTAAAAAATTACGCCAAAAAAAACCCGCACAGAATGGGCGCATGGGCTTCAGATTCAAAAACTCATGTGGCAACAATGTCTCATGGTGATTTCAAATCAAACGAAGATTCTATTACAATCCAAAATGATGGGTCTTTAACTATATCGTTGATTAATAATTCAGGGCACACAACCATCCTAAAAGAAAGTGTTAAAGTGCTCAAGGGCGAAATTGTCGATGCCACACACATGTCTGTGAATGCGCTCATTGAATTTCTAGATAAAGAAATCATTGATGCTAAAGAGAAGGGCTTGTTGTTTTCATTGCATATGAAAGCTACTATGATGAAGGTTTCTGATCCTATTATATTTGGTCATGCAGTAAAAACTTTCTTTAAACCTCTTTTTAAAAAACACAGTGATTTGTTTTCAATGATTGGTGTAGATGTCAATAATGGATTTGGTGATCTTCTATCTAAATTAAATGGCTTAGAAGACGACCAAAAACAAGAAGTCTTGAACGATATTGAAGAGTGTTATAAAAGTAATCCGGCCATAGCTATGGTTGACTCTGATAATGGAATTACCAACCTACATGTTCCAAGTGACGTCATTATTGATGCATCGATGCCCGCAATGATTCGTACTTCTGGAAGAATGTGGAACGCTGAAGGAAAAACGCAAGATACCAAGGCCGTTATTCCAGATTCCTCTTATGCGCCAATATATCAAGCCACTATTGACTTCTGTAAAGAGCATGGGGCTTTCGATCCTACAACAATGGGAAGTGTTTCTAACGTGGGATTAATGGCTCAAAAGGCCGAGGAATATGGGTCTCATGACAAAACTTTTGAGCTTTCAGAGTCTGGAACCGTTCAAGTCACCGACGAAAACGGAGTGGTTTTGATGGAGCAAAAGGTTCAAGCCGGAGACATATGGAGAATGTGTCAAGTTAAAGATTTACCTATTCAAGACTGGGTGAAGTTGGCCGTTAATAGAGCTAAGGCTACTGGGAACCCAGCTGTTTTTTGGCTAGATAAAAACCGTGCACATGACGCTGAATTAATTTCAAAGGTTACCGAATACCTAAAGCAATATGATACCTCGGGTCTTGACATTACGATTCTATCACCATTTGATGCGACACTATTTTCTTTGGATCGAGTAAAAAAAGGAGAAGACACCATTTCCGTTACGGGAAATGTGCTTAGGGATTATCTAACAGATTTATTTCCTATTCTAGAGCTTGGCACATCCGCCAAAATGCTTTCTATTGTTCCGTTAATGAATGGCGGCGGCTTATTTGAAACAGGTGCAGGTGGTTCTGCCCCAAAACATGTTGATCAATTTGAAAAAGAAAATCATTTACGTTGGGACTCTCTTGGGGAATTTCTTGCCCTTGCTGTTTCTTTAGAACATCTGTCAGAAACAACAGATAATAAAAAAGCAAAAATTTTAGGCGAAACTCTTGATGCTGCGACGGGTTCATTCTTGTTAAATGACAAGTCTCCTTCACGAAAATGTGGAGAAAGGGATAACCGAGGAAGCCATTTTTACCTAGCACTATATTGGGCTCAGGAGCTGGCAAAACAAGATCAAGACTTGGAATTAAAATCCCACTTTTCAAAAATTGCGGAAGACTTAAGTTCAAATGAGGATAGGATTACATCAGAACTTATTGATACTCAAGGAAAGCCAATGAATATTGAGGGGTACTACTTTCCAAACGAAAAATTGGCGTCTGAGGCAATGCGACCAAGCCCTACCTTTAATGAAATTATTGACAAGTTGAGATAGTGTGATTTTGTCTATATTTTAATTAATTTTATTACATGCTAAAATCTCGAGACGCTCAAATCAATTATTTGAATATTGGACTCATGTTTATGAGTGCAATTTTAGCGTTTTTCATGCCTTTTGAAACCTTTCTGTTTGCTTATGCATTTTTAGGGCCTCTTCATTACTTGACCGAAATTAGCTGGCTGCATGATCGACAATATTTTTCGAAGGGGAAATATGATTTCACTTTTTTGCTGTTTATTGGCGTTGCTCTATCAATAGCTGCATTTGCCAATGACTTTGAATCCTTGAACTTTGATTTATATCCGCCATTAGTAGATGCTAAAATTGATTTTGTAAAATGGTATTACAGTATGAGTTTTGGAGATATCTTTATTATGCTTGCACTTTTTAGTGCCATACTCTTTGTATTGTTCAAAGATCTAAAAATCAAAATAGCCTCTATTTTGATTATGTACATTATTGTTTACTTTTCTTTCAATTTAGATCTAGACCTGTTGGGTTTATTTATACTCATTGGTCTCTTTAGTGTCGCACTCTTTGTGTTTGTAAAAAATCTATACATTAAAATTGCATGTATAGCTCTCCTATATATAGGAATCTATTTTAATTACAGCCCAGATTGGTTTGGACTGGATACAGAGTTGTTAAGTCAGGAAGAGATCCTCGAGGCAAATTCAGAGAAAAACTCATTTAAAAACAGCTCGACAGTTTTTGCATTAACCTCACTTGTGCCAACGCTAATTCACGTCTATTTATTTACGGGGTTATTTATGCTATTTGGAGCACTCAAATCCCGGAGTAAAACAGGCTTGCTTTCTATCGTGTTTTTTATTTCAATCCCTGTTGTACTGGTATTTTCATTGCCTGTAAAAAAAGACGGAAATTATCTCTCCTCATACGGAACAGAGGCTTATTATGCCGAAGGGACTGGATTCTTTAATACGAATGTGAGTATTCTAAGACAATTCGATTTGACACCCAATATGACGAATAAAGACTATATCAATAACTTCGTCAAAGATTCATCGGAAAAAGAACGGCTTTCAATAATGTGGAAAGATTCTTTAAACAAAGACTTTATTATTCAAAACCAAGAACATCCCTACTACATGAAATCCATTGCATTAGCTGATGCTAAAAATGGCAGCCAGAAAGACAATTGGTGGTCGCTAGTGTTCTTCTCGGAAATTGGAATTATGCTCATGCGCTTTATTGCCTTTGCATATCTATACCACTATCTGAATTGGTTCAGTAAAACGGAAGTGATTCGTTGGCACAAAGTGCCAAAGATACGATTCATTGGAGTGATTTCACTTTGGCTCATTTCATGTGGTCTTTATGCTTATGATTATGCCATTGGATTGAGCTTTTTGTTCTTTCTCAGCTTTACCCATGTGTTACTAGAGTTCCCTTTAAACGTTACATCCATAATTGGGATTGGTAAAGAAACCAGAGCCATTATCAAAAATGGCTTTGCCAAAAAAGAATAAAAATTAAACTTTACTATGAAATATCTACTCTGCATAACCTTAAGTTGTCTTGCAATATTTTTGCGTGCACAAGAAGAATCGATTGTTGAAGTAAGGGGAGACGGGGCCTACACACTGTCTACAAATGGCGCATCTTATTTTGCGAATCTATCATTAGAATGTACGGGAAAAACCTCCCCGCATTTTATCGAAAGGATCTATAAAAAGCGATATGCAATTCAATATGTAGATACAATTTCAGGAGAAGATTATTGGCCCTCTCTTAGAGAATTTAATGAAGAGCCATCCTCAAAGGAATTATGGCCATCCTTTTACGGTTGTTTTGACTGGCACAG
>Ga0206677_10000493_pt1 | contig 36998 bp, 24 predicted proteins | sample M130m12015metaG_FD_155475 | JGI IMG/M metagenome (GOLD analysis project Ga0206677, IMG submission 155475) | Ammonia-oxidizing marine archaeal communities from Monterey Bay, California, United States - M1 30m 12015 | ecosystem: Environmental > Aquatic > Marine > Intertidal zone | place: USA...
TTCCCAATTGTCTGTCTCACCACCAAACTTTCCAATATTTTTTGGTGGAACATACACTAATCGCACATCATCTAGTGTCTTATATCGAAATAACGTATAAGACTTACCTACCAGCATTTCTGATATTTCAGGTGTAAGATTAGGGTTAGCCTTTTGCTCTCGTTCAATGATTAGTTTTCTGTTTTTTGATATAATTTCTTGCTTCTTGAGTGCGGGAGTATTGACATCAATACCTGCTAGAACTTCCTCCGAAACATCAACATAAGAAATGGTTATTTTACAGGGTAGAGAGGTTTTTATTTCCTCGGTTTTTTTAATTGCATAGAACCCATTCTCTAAATAATTATTTTTAGATGAACTCGCAGATGCTACAGAACTAAACACACAATGATGATTTGTGATAATCAGACCAGAATCAGAAATGAATGACCCAGTACAACCACCTAGTCTAACTAAGGCATTAACCAATGCAGGTTTAGACTCATTGTAGATATTGCTGGTTGAAATCTCTAAGCCCGCAGTTTTTAGATCAAGAGCGTTTAATTGACTCATCGGGAACATTCCCTCTTCTAGGGAATCAGATTTAAAGGAAAACAAAAAAATTGTTAATACGGCTACTATTAATGCTCTATCCATGTTCAAATTTATTGGGTCTTTAATTAATCGAAATAAGATGCTTTTATAAAATTAGTTAGCATTTCGTTATTACTAGAATGGATGTCTTTCACCTTGCCACTCCATTCGTTCATTCCTTGGTATATAAATATGACATCATCACCAATATCAAAAACGGTTTTCATGTCGTGGGTATTTATGATGGTGGTAATATTAAATTCTTCTGTGATACTCTTAAGTAATTCATCAATTACACGAGAAGTAACAGGATCTAGCCCTGAATTGGGTTCATCACAAAACAGATACTTTATATCAAGTGCAATTGCTCTAGCTATTCCTACACGTTTTTTCATACCCCCACTTATTTCCGCAGGGAACTTGTTATTGATGCCTTTCATTTCAACTTGCTCTAAGCAAAAATCTACTCGATCTCTTCGTTCAGCTGGAGTCATTGATGTGAACATCTTTAGAGTAAACTCTACATTCTGTTCCACTGTAAGCGAATCAAACAAAGCTGTTCCTTGAAAAAGCATCCCAATTTCTTTTCTAACTTCACGCAATTGAGAGTACCCTAAATTAGTAAAATCCCGATCATCATACATCACATTTCCTGAACTGGGTTTTAACAAGCCAACCATGCATTTCATCATGACACTTTTACCATGACCGCTACTACCTATAACTAAGTTCACCTTTCCTGTTTCAAATTTTGTTGAGATATTTTTCAGCACCTCAACTCCTTTAAAGGATTTAGAAACATTGATTAATTCTATCATAATAATATTTGAGCTAAAAGATAGTCTGAAAATAAAATAGCAACAGCACTATAAACTACTGCTTTAGTACTACTTGCTCCAACCTCTAGTGCTCCACCATTAGTGGTATAACCTTGAAATGCAGAAACAGAAGTAATGATAAATGCATAAGTAAATGCTTTAATCAATGAAAATAAAAGATTGAATGGCATAAAAGACTCTCGAGCTCCTTGAAAATATTCTTCATATGTTAATATACCTGAGGCCTCACCTGCAATTACACCACCAAGATTACTTAAAAATATAGAAATGATAACTAACATGGGAATCATAATAAGTCCTGCAACAATCTTAGGTAAAGCAAGGTATCCACTAGAATTGATACCCATAACTTCTAAAGCATCAATCTGCTCACTAACCCTCATCGTACCAATTTCAGATGCGATATGAGATCCAACCTTACCTGCTAAAACAAGGCATGTTATCGTTGGTGCCAACTCAAGCATAGAAGAATCGCTAACTATTGAACCAATGACAGGTTTAGCAATTAAAGGAGAAATTAATTGATAGGCGATTTGAAGCGTAGTAACTGCACCTTGGAAAATAGCAATAATCACAACGATAGACAACGAACCAACTCCTATATTATTCATCTCTGTAATCGTTCTATCGACATAAACCGATAACTTTTCGGGTTTAGAAAACATGCCTTTCAAAAAAAGTATGTAATTACCAAAGTGATAAAAGAATGTCATATCGGGTGTAAAGATACATACATCTATATTCTATGCGAATGAAAAAGTCCACAGCATGTAAAAAACTTTCTAATACCGAATCAAACTAAAATCATTTGTCCATACATTTGTCAAATAGAATTAAACCATGAAAATAGCAATAGTTAGTGGAGGCACCAAGGGTATTGGTAAGGCAGTATGCCTAAATTTACTTGAGAAAAATTGTAAAGTTTATACCTCGGCTAGAATAATTGACCCTAACTTTTCTCATAAAAACTTGATTCAATTCCCTTCTGACCTATCCACAAAGCAAGGCGTTATAAGTTTTGCTGAATTTGTATTGTCAAAAGAAAAAGTCGTTGATATTTTAGTCAATAATGTGGGTGTGTTTATTCCCGGAAAATTAATGGAAGAAGAAGAAGGGTCATTTGAGAAACAAATCAATACTAATTTGTCATCATGTTATCACTTAACACGCCAAACCATTCAAGCAATAAGACAATCCACAAAGCCATATATCTTTAATATTTGCTCTACAGCAAGTATTACTCCCTACCTTAATGGTGGTTCATATTGCATCAGCAAATATGCTCAGATGGGATTTACTAAGGTGTTAAGAGAAGAATTAAAAGAAGATAAAATTAAAGTAAGTGCCGTATTGCCTGGTGCAACATTGACTAACTCCTGGGCTGGAACAGAATTACCCAAAGATCGTTTTAGCGAACCTCGATCTATTGCAAAACTGATTTGGACAGCATACGAATTATCAGATACCACTGTGATGGAAGAAATTATCTTACGTCCAATTGCAGGTGATATATAATATATTTACTAATGACATTTTAATGATATGTTATTTGTTTAAAATAACGTAAATTTGAAGCATAGTTATATATAATAATAGATCAATGAAAAAAGTACTACAAAAATTTACATTGGGAATTGCACTTTTCTTAGGCACATTTCTCCAAGCAAATGCACAAGTTGAAGTCAATGCAAATGATATTCTTGCTAAAGAAATCGTTTCAGAAGAATTTCAATCTCAAACAATGAAAATGAAAGCGAATTACAGTAATTGGAAATTTCCTGTGGATGCAATTACTCAACTTACAACACTAGATAGGTATGTAAATTTCTTATTCCAAGATACTGCAGTTAAATTTATTTCTGATGATGGAACTGCACGTCATAATAATTGGAATTCAGTAGGTGCTGCTTTTACTCCAAACGACCCGAATATAGAATTATCTGATGATAACATTCGTCTTTCAAGATATAATGAATACACAGTTGATTCCCTTTACTTCCCTTATTTATATGTTCGTTATGTAGATGAAATTGATGTAAATGGGACAATGACGGATGTTGTTGACACATTAATTGTCCAGTTTTTCAAGTACGACAATCTAAGAAGTAGCCAATTTACACCAACAGGTGAAGATCCTAATTTTTTCATGGTACCAGATAATTGGACTCCTAGCCTTCATGGTTCTAACAATACCGCTTACGAAGTTCGTATTCCACTTACTGTAGAAGACACTACTTCACAACCTTCATCTGAGGGTTGGGGATCAAGAGCTCGAGTTATACCATTACCTGAAGGATTTAATATAGATTCCGATGCCGCTAGAACTAATCTAGAATTCAAAAATGCTTTTGGATTTAGTATGTCATTTGCAACTATGGTACCATACCAATTTGGTGACACCATGGAAGCAAGAGATGGTTCTGAAATTACTAATAAATTGAACTACTTCGGTCATAGCATGTATATCAACAATTCAGTTATGGTTCCACAAACAGAATATCTTAATAACTCTTGGTGGGTTCCAGGAGAAATTGGATATGGTGGTGATCAAAATGGTTGGGAAAATGCCATACCTGGTAATGCTTATTTCCAAGATAGATATGTTAATTATGCAGTTCATATTTCTACTGATGCATTAGGTACGGAAGAGCTTAACAACAACATTAAATTTGGTTTATATCCAAACCCTATTTCAAAAAATGAAACATTAAAAGCTGACTTTAACATAATCAACGCTGCTGATGTTACAATTGGTCTTTATGACCTACTTGGGAATAAAGTGAAAGATATTGCAAATGGCTATTTTACAAGTGGTGAACACACAACTGATGTTAGCTTGAATGATTTAAATAGTGGAATGTATATTTATAAAATTCAAGCAGGTAAAGCTTCAACTAGTAAAAAAGTTTCCATTATAGATTAATTAATATAAAAAATCATAAAAAACTCTGCTAATAGTTATGAGCAGAGTTTTTTTTACCATTAAATTCAAAGTTAAATCTGACTAGAATATGCTCGGTGAAGGTGAAAAAATCAAATCTTCAACTGTGGGACTACCATCCGTTATCTTTTTTTTGAAATCGTTAAACGTATCTTTAGTCTCCTTAGACAATACTTGTTGAATTTTTTGAACGAAGTCATCTGAAATAACAATAGGTGAATGTTCATAAACTAATCCTCCACTTTCAATGATTCCATTGACAGCATATTCATTACAAAGTCTTACCTCTTTGCCAGTCATGGAACAACGATCTACCCAACTATCAATTAAATATTTTTCTGTACGATGTAAATAGTCAATCTTACGATGTAAAATTTCACTGTGTACTTCATATAATTGAGTAATCGCCAACTTGCTATCATTGCTAATTTCATTAGACATGGAAGTAGCACACAATTCACAAATGGCATACTCATAGACTATTTCAGATTTATTTAAGACTACGTTTTGCTTAAAAACTTTTTCTATAAAATACCGCGTTGAATCATAAAAAGACTCATTACACATCGTACAATGGGAAAATGGTGCATTCGTGTCGTACGAATAAAAAAAAGACGGAATAGAGCTACTTATTTTTTTTCGTATCATAATTAATTATCAATTGTAAAAGTATTACATTTGCACAAATTTTTAGCAATGGGAGTAACACGATTAGAAAGAAAAGGTAGAAAAAACAAAACTGTAGCCAAGGTTAGAGTTTCAACTATCAAGAGATTAAGAAGCAAATCTACTGTAGAATCCCCTAACAAGGAAGAATCTGGCGTAATTGTAGGTGGAGTGATGGAAGTATTATCTACCATGAATACTAAGCCAGCAAAAACGAAAAAGGCTGCCCCCAAAAAGGAAGTTATTGAAGAAATAGTGCAAGAAGAAAAAACAGAAGGATAATCCTTATCCCTAACCATATTAAAAAGTCTCTCACATTTGTGAGGGACTTTTTTTATCTCATTAAATGGACAACACCTTTAGATGATTGTACTTGAGAAATTCCATTAAGAATTCCCGTCCAATTTGAAGTCCAAAAATATACACCATCTTGACTTCTTGTGTTTTGGAAACTGCCATCCCAAGATTTACTTACATCAGTAGTTTCAAAGATTAGCTCTCCCCATCGATTGTATACCTGTAATCTAAATTCAAATAGTTTAGGACAATCTACTATTGGTTTAAAATAATCATTCAAATTATCATCATTTGGTGTAAACGCATTTGGATAAATCATATCACAATAACAATCAATTAAACTCACATCAAACGAAGCACTATCTTCCCCACATATATTGGCCATCTTAACATCGACCCTACCTTCAATATTTTCCAAAGTAAATGACTCCCCTATTTCTTGACTATTCCATATTACTTGACCATTTGCATCAGGAATAGTTAATTTAATTTTCTCTCTTTTACATAAAAGAATATCATCTAATTTTTCTAATATCGGAACTTCCAACTCATCTATTATGATTGTATCCGAATCATAACATCTATTTTCTTTACTGATTTGGAGAATATAACTCCCTGCTGTTGTTACATCAAACCTCGGTTGGTCGCTGCCAGTACTCCATAAATAATTAACTAAACTATTCAACTTAGGATCAAGGGTAAGGGTATCTCCAATACAAAGTAACGTGTCTCTTCCAAGGAAAAGGTCTTCTAAAATAATCTGTCGTATTGTGTAATCTTGAGTTACAGAATCACATCCATTCTTAGCTATTACAAGAATATCATCTGAAGAATTAAAATAACGAGACAAACTAGATAAACCATCTTCCCACTGATAAACTGCATCGCTTGGGTTTATTTCAAGATTCAAAAGAGTGGAATCACCCTCACAAAACAGACTATCTCCCATAATCTTAATAACTGGGTCAACACTTATTGTAATATTAAATGTGTCATCACTATAACAGACCCCTTGCCATGCTCTGTAAGAATATTTACCTTCTTTTAGCCAAGTTACTTTTCTACTTCTAGAACCACTATTCCAACGAACAGAATCATATATTGACGATAAATCAAATGAATACCCCACCCCATTGCACAATAATGTGTCTTGTGCATCATCCAAAGTAAATGGTTCATCTACATCTACATACAAGGTGTCTTTGAAAACATTATCACACAAATCTTTATATTCTACATAATAAGTTATGGGTTGTGTAGTAGAGCAAGAAGGTGTTCGTATAGAATTATTATTTAAATATAAATTTGGCGACCAGGTATATTGATCATTTTTACTCTCACGAGCATTTAATAAAATGGATTCCCCTTTACACAAAGTCATGGTATCATCAATTAATATATCATCACGTAAACAAACCGTTTGACGATTATTTAATCCTCCAGTAGAAGATGTGAAACCCCAATAAACCAAATCATCTCCATTAAAAATATTTTTTTGAATATCGTAGGTGATTTGTTGCCGAAGATTGCAATCAAACCAAACCTGTAACTCTTTTATATTTTCAATCCATACTATTCGAACCAAATGATCTTGTCCATCCTCAATATTAACTGCTCCGGGAAGTGCAGTTACAGGAGCACTAATACTATTCGAACTATTATGGTCCACACTCCCATTTTTTAAAATGGCTATATGATCACTAACCAAATCACCTTTATCTTGATTATTAAAATCATCAAACTCAATACCAAAACTTGGAGAAAAACCTTCAAATCCTAGCCCACCACCAGCTTTCCCAATTGCTTTGTTACTTACATCCTGCATGACAAATACAATACCATCAGCACCAGAATCATCTTTACCACCAAAATTTAAATAAAACTCTAAATCAAAATCCTTGGATAAATCAATTGGATCAGCATACCATACAGAACCCAATTGCCAATCGAGAGCACCTGTCAATTGATAACAATTTCCTCCTAAAGCCCTAGCATTTCCATTAGCAAAATAAGACTGTCCATATATAGTGTTTAATGACATAATCATCAAAACACCTATAAACAGTAACTGTATTTTTATGAACCTCAACAAACTAACAACAAATATAAGTTTTTACTTATAGTATTTAAAACTATAAGTAGGAAAAAACTAAGAAGTGAGTTCTTTAATATCAGATTTTATTTTTTTTACCAAACTATCTGCCACACTCTGTGTGTTACCTTCAGCATATATTCTAATAATCGGTTCAGTATTTGACTTTCGAAGATGTACCCACTCGGTATCAAACTCAATTTTAACACCATCCACCGTATTAATGGGTTGATTTTTGTACTTGTCTGTCAAACGATCTAAAATAAGATCAACATCGATCTCAGGGGTCAATTGGATCTTGTTTTTGCTAATGATATAATTTGGGTAAGTAGCTTTAAGGTGGCTTATGGGTCTATTTTCTTTAGCTAAATGGGTCAAGAACAAAGCAATACCTACAAGAGCGTCTCTACCATAATGCAATTCAGGTAAGATAATTCCTCCATTTCCTTCTCCACCAATAACTGCTTCGGTCTCTTTCATCATTTTCACAACATTGACCTCTCCTACTGCACTTGCGTGATAAATTCCGCCATGCTTTTCAGTCACATCTCTTAAAGCACGGGTGCTGGATAAATTAGAAACTGTATTTCCCTTGCTCTGACTTAATACATAATCTGCTACAGCTACTAAGGTATATTCTTCTCCAAATACATCACCATTTTCATTTACAAAGGCTAAACGATCTACATCTGGATCAACAATTATTCCTAGATCTGCATTATTCCTAACGACTTCTGCAGATAAATCCGTCAAATGTTCAGGCAAGGGTTCAGGATTATGAGGAAATTTTCCACTAGGATCACAATAAATTTCAATCACATTAGCAACTCCTAACTTCTGAAGTAGTTTAGGGACTGCAATACCTCCTGTAGAGTTTACAGCATCTACAACTATCGTAAAATTTTTCTTACGAATAATAGAGGTATCAACCAATGATAACTTAAGTATTTCCTCAATATGCCAATCTATATATCCACTTTCTAACTGATAGCTACCTAGTGTATCAACATCGTTAAACTCAAAATCAGCGTCTTGAACGTTCTTAATAATTTGATTACCTATTTCTTCTGAAATAAATTCACCATGACTATTCAATAATTTCAATGCATTCCATTGTTTTGGATTGTGACTTGCTGTAAGTATGATACCACCAGCTGCACTTTCATTAACAACTGCCATCTCAACCGTAGGTGTAGTGCTTAAGTCTAAGTCTACTACATCAATCCCTTTACTAATTAATGTGCCACACACCAATTGATTTAACATAAATCCAGAAATACGTGCATCTCTACCCACCACTACTTTTCTATTTTCAGTAGTAATAATACAGTCTGCATAAGCCGCTGTGTACTTCACGATATCTATAGGGGTCAAGGCATTATCCTCTGTGCCTCCGATGGTCCCTCGAATACCTGATATTGATTTGATTAACGTCATACGCTTATTGTTTGCAAATAAACAACCAATGTGTGTCTAGTTCTATACAATCTTAATAACATGTTTTTATGTAGTTGTGGATTAGATACTTGCACCAACATCCCTTTTAAACTTAAAGAATCACCTTGTTCATATTCCGTGAATAACCCTAGCGTGAAATAAGCGTTTAAAAAACTATACATTTGTAAAGGCAAAACGGCTTATCGCGGATGATTTAATACAACTGAGGAAAGTCCGGGCAACGTAGAGTAATGTACCTTTGGAAACAAAGGGTGTCTTGGTTGAAAGACTAAGGCAACAGCAAGTGTAACAGAAAATAACCGTTCACTTCAGTGAATAAGGGTGAAAAAGTGAGGTAAGAGCTCACACGCTTGAATAGTAATATTCATTCGGTACAAACCTTGCATGTTGTAAAACCAAGTAAACTACAGATTTAGGGTTACTCGTCCTAGTTTCAGTTTTCTGATCGCTGTAGAGGGTAGGTTGCATAGATAAATGATGAGCTCATTCGCTTTGGCGAAGAGACAGAACCCGGCTTATAGTTTTGCCACTTTTAATAAAAAAATAAGACTTAAAACCACATGGCACGAATACTAATTGTAGATGACGAACAAAGTATCAGAGAAACACTCCGTGAAATATTGGAGTACGAAGGATATGAGATTGAAGAAGCTAAAGACGGCGAAAAAGCAATTGCCCTGATTAAAAAATTTAATTATGATGCAGTTTTATCGGACATTAAAATGCCAAAACTTGATGGCATTGAAGTACTCGAAAAAGCAAAATCAATAGCTCCGGAACTTCCATTCATCATGATATCTGGACATGGCACCATGGAAACTGCCATTGAAGCTACTAAAAAAGGAGCTTTTGATTTCATTAATAAACCACCAGATCTTAACAAACTATTAATCACAGTAAGAAATGCGGTAGATAAAAACAACTTGGTTATCGAAACCAAAGTTTTAAAACGTCAAATTACTAAAACTCGTGAAATATTGGGTGATTCTCCTAGCATCAAAAAAATTAAAAAGACTATCGAAAAGGTAGCTCCTACTGATGCAAGAGTTTTAATTACCGGCGAAAATGGGACTGGTAAAGAATTGGTTGCTCGATGGATGCATGAAAAAAGCAACCGAGCAGATAAACCCATTATTGAAGTGAATTGTGCAGCAATTCCTGGGGAACTTATTGAAAGTGAATTATTTGGTCATGAAAAAGGTTCTTTTACTTCTGCAATTAAACAAAAGCTAGGAAAGTTCGAAAAAGCGTCAGGTGGCACCCTATTTTTAGATGAAATTGGTGATATGAGTCTAGCTGCTCAAGCTAAGGTTCTTAGAGCTCTTCAAGAAAACAAAATAACTCGTGTTGGTGGCGAAAAAGATATTGAAGTAGATGTTCGAATTATTGCAGCTACCAACAAAGACCTGATGCAAGAAATTGAAGATGGTAATTTTAGAGAAGACCTTTATCACCGTATATCAGTTATTGTAGTCCATATTCCTACCCTTAATGAGCGTGTAGAAGACATTCCTATTCTTGCCGAAAAATTCATGGAAGACATCTGTCAAGATAATGGCATCAATAAAAAACAAATCACTGCGGGTGCTATGCAGGGACTCAAAAACATCTACTGGAGTGGTAACATCCGTGAGCTTCGTAATATCGTCGAACGGTTAGTTATCCTTTGTGATGATAAAATTTCAGAAGAAGACATTCAGTTGTATGCCAATAACGGCAAGAAAAAACCAGGAACCATTGATGCTATTAATGAATTTAGTCGTTTTCAAGATTTTAAAGACTACGCTGAGAAGATGTTCATCGATGCAAAACTGAAAAAGAACAATTGGAATGTCGCCAAAACATCCGCCGAAATTGATATTCAGCGAAGCCATTTGTATAACAAAATTGACAAATTTGATCTCAAGCGAAATAATAATACATGATTGGTAGAGATGTTACCAAAGCTGCTAACTTACTTAGCCAAGGTAAACTCGTAGCCATTCCTACTGAAACTGTGTATGGTTTAGCTGCTAATGCTCTAGATCCGAATGCAATAGCTGAAATCTATCGCATCAAGAATAGGCCCAGTTTTAATCCCTTGATATTACATGTGCCCAATTGGGAAGCAGCAAAACTATATGTCACTAATTTCCCAGAGGAAGCTAAAAAGATAACTCAGCATTTTTGGCCAGGCTCATTGAGTATTTTGTTGCCTAAAAATAATATCGTTCCCGATGTTGTAACTGCAGGGTCTTCTCAAGTCGTACTTAGAGTTCCCAATCATCCCCTTACCCTTGAATTATTAAACCGTATTAATTTTCCATTGGCAGCACCCAGTGCCAACATTTCAAATACAGTAAGTCCTACATCTGCTGACCATGTTAAAAATGGAATTGGCAATAAAATTGATTATATACTCGATGGAGGCAGATGCCAAGTTGGAATTGAAAGTACCATCATATCCATCGAGAATGGTCGGGTTCAAATTCTTCGTGAAGGTGGAATATCCCAAGAAGTTATTTTAAAACAAACCGGACTTAAAATTTCAGTATCTACCGAAAAAACAGTACAAACACCAGGACAACTAAAAAAGCATTATGCTACACAAAAACCCTTGTATATTGTAGATTCTATATCTGAATACTTAAAAGAAAACCCAACACAACTCTGCTCTATCCTTTATTATGAAAAGCAGAGTAATTCCCCAACTAAATATTCTTACTTTTTATCCAAGGATTACAACTTGAGCGAAATTGCCAACCAACTCTTTGCCATGATGCGATTGGCCGATCAAGATTCTACGGACTGCATCCTAATTGAGCCGATCAAAATCGAGGGAATTGGAAGAGCGATTGATGATCGATTGAAAAGGGCTGCAAGTAATTAAATAATTTATGTTAATTAATGTTTTAATAAATTGATAAAATAATTATCATGGAAATAATTGAACTCATATTTACGTCAATCTGCTTATTCTTACTGATTCTGCTATGGATTAAAACCAACTCAAAAACAGACTCTAACGGAATTGACCTATTTCGGAATGAATTAAAAAATGAATCGAAAGAAAATCGGATGGAGTTAGCTTCTTCATTGACGGTAAATCGGAAAGAACTTACTGACGCATTAAATACACTCACCCAAAAATTAGAGGACAAACTAACTCAAATTAGTGAGGGATTGAATAAAAATGCTAAGGATAATCGTCAGGAACTCAATCAGTCACTCAAAGATTTTAGTACAAGATTCAGTCAAAATATCAAAGAATTCAATGATTTGCAAAAAGAGAAATTTGATTCGATGACTCTAAAACAAGACGAATTAGTAAAATCGACCGAACAAAAACTCGAAAAAATGCGAGAAACCGTAGACGAAAAACTTCATAAAACACTCGAAGAACGTCTGGGGCAATCATTTAAAATTGTAAGTGACCGACTTGAGGCTGTTCAAAAAGGACTCGGTGAAATGCAAAGTCTAGCAAGTGACGTTGGCGATTTAAAAAATGTATTAGGCAACGTAAAAACACGTGGAGTTTTAGGAGAGATCCAACTAGGCAATATCCTAGAACAAATCATGGCACCTGAACAATATGAAGCCAATGTTAAAACCAAACAAGGATCTAATGATCATGTAGAGTTTGCGATCAAACTGCCAGGCAAAGACGAATATGGTCAGGAGGTCTATCTGCCAGTGGATGCAAAATTTCCCCTAGAAAACTATGTAAGGCTTCAAGAAGCTTATGACAATAACGATCAAGATGGAATTTTAGAGTCTAAAAAAGCATTGGTACAAAGCATTAAAAAATTTGCTCGAGATATTCAGGAAAAATACATCGACCCACCGAATACTACCGATTTTGGTATTATGTTTTTACCTGTAGAAGGTTTGTTTGCTGAAGTAGTACGTCAACCAGACTTGGTAGCTTTATTGCAGCGAGAATACAAAATCATTATTACTGGCCCGACTACCCTAGCAGCCATGCTTAATAGTCTTCAAATGGGCTTCAAGACACTTGCTATCCAAAAACGAAGTAGTGAGGTTTGGAAAATTTTAGGAGCTGTAAAAACAGAATTTGGGAAATTTGGTGGTGTACTGGATAAAGCTCAGAGAAAACTTAATGAAGCAAACAAAGAATTAGATACCCTAGTAGGCACCCGAACCAGAATGATGATGTCCAAATTGAAAAAAGTGGAAAAACTACCTTCTACAACAACTGAAACAATACTTCCAGATTCATCAGAGAAAAGTGATGAAGGAATCGAACTATAGAGAATTCTAAATTAATACACTATGGTCTGCATTGAATGGGGTAATATCTCTGATGATATTGACATAGAATCTATGTACAAGTGATATCTGATTTTTTCATCCTTAGGATTCATTACCACGGTAACCATTTGACCATCATCATGTACAAAAGAAGTTGCTTCTAATATGCTTCTACTAGATACTGTACTCATTCGTTTAGCTCCAGGTCTGATAAATTTAGAAAAGTGACCGATATAATAGTAACTAGGTGTATAGATTAAATCACCTGTTTGGGTATTGGCATGTATCGGAGCAAAACATAAATTCATTACATGATTTGGTCCACCAGTTTCATCTAAAAGTATGTTCCAATCTGTCCAAGCAACTGTCCCATTATTAAAATCATTAATCATCGAACGACCATAGCGTTCAGCATTTGGCCAATACTGATACTTAGATGAATCAAACCCCTCATTGCATCCTTCAGTAAATACTAGATTTTTCGATGGATAAGACTCATTGACATTGCCTAAATTGGAAAACATGGGATCTCCACCTGTCCAAGTTTCATACCAATGAAACCCGATACCCCAAGCATATTTCGATGCTTCAGGATCATCAAAAATTGTGTTTGCACGATTGACAATCAAATCTCGATTATGGTCCCAAACAATGATTTTTTTGTCACCTAATCCCTCTTTTTCTAGTGTAGGTCCCAAATTATTTTTCAAAAAGTCTCTTTCTTCCTCAGCGGTGTAAATACAAGATTCCCAACGTTGCGTAGCCATAGGTTCGTTTTGAATGGTCAGCCCCCATATCGGAACATTCTCTTTTTCGTATGCTTTAATGAATTTAGCGTAGTACAAAGCCCAAGCATCTCGATACTCTGGCAATAACTTACCTCCACGAAGCATACTGTTGTTACTCTTCATAAATGATGGTGGACTCCAAGGGCTTACATACAATGGCAATTGACCATTAGCCATTGCTATAGCTCGTTTGATTAATGGAATACGGTATTTCTTGTCATGGTCAATAGTAAAGGTTTTTAAAAATTTATCTTTATCTGACACATAGGTATAACTCTCTCTACTAAAATCACAACTGTGAATATGAGTTCGAGCCAATGAATAACCAATGCCATCATCAACACTAAAATATGCTTTTAAAAATTCTTCTTGTTTAGACTTGGGTAAGCACGCAAAAACCTCTGAAGAAGCATCAGTAATAGCCCCACCTATACCGAAAAAGGTTTGAAAGGTTTTGTTAGGATTTACAAAAATGGACACCTCTGTTTCCAAAGGTTGGTTTGCTAGTTTGAAAGTAGGTTTAGAGACTAGTGATAACTTTAAATCTGTATCTTTTGCAGTCGAATAGACCAATACAGTATCTGTATTTTTTACAAAATTTGATTGAACTTGAGATTGTCCAAAAGTATCGACAGTTATAATCCCACATACCATTAGAAGTAATATGAGACTGAAAGTATTATGATTCATAAAAATAGCTTAGTTATACAATACATAGTGCAAATTTAATATTGAAGACCATAGCCATATTTAAAAAGTGGAATATTGGATTCATCCCAAAAATTAGGTCCGTATTTACCCTCAAAGTTTGCAAATGATTTAGGCCATGAATGAGGAAGTTTCCCCGTAAAATTATATTCACCAAATAACACCTCAGCAACTCCATCCCCTTCAGAACCTGGAAGCCATGCGGCAATAAATGCATCTGATTGTTCAATCTGCTGAGATACAATTAAGGGCCTACCAGAAATTAAAATGGTAATTACCTTCGATTCACTATTAACAGAAGAACTGACATAGGCCTGGTGTTTTTTTGATAACGTTAGTTGGTGTTTATTTTCCCCATTAGTAATATCTCCCATAAATTCAGCATAGGGTGTTTCTCCAACAACAACGATAATGACATCAGCATCAGAATGATTGTATTGAGCATATGGATCGTAAACCACCTGTCCCTTTGCTACTTTTTGAATACCCTCTAGAATAGATGTTGCTCTTGAATAATTTTCACTAACTCCTTGCCAAGCGAGTGTCCAACCACCCGATTGCAAACCCACATTATCAGCATGCTCGCCTACTACAACAATTTTTTTACAATCTTTTTTAATTGGTAATACATTACCTTGATGTTTTAGTAAAACAAGGGATTCCCTAACGGCTTGTTTTGCGATTAATCGATGGGAAGATTTACCAATATGTGATACTAGACTAGGATCTGGGAAAGGGTTTTGAAATAAACCTAGCCTAAATTTTTGCCTTAAAATACGTCTAACAGCATCATTAATTCTACTTTGATTAACCTGTCCACTTTTGACGGCACTTTTTAGCCCTGATTGAAATATATTTAAGTCGCCATCTACAGCCATTATTAAATCGACACCTGCATTAATAATCTCATTTTTACCAAAACGTGAATACCCTTTCCAATCAGATACAACAATACCATCAAAACCCATAGCATCCTTGAGCGTATCCATAATTAACTCTTTGTGAGCATGTAAGGGTATACCAGACAATGACGAAAAAGAAACCATGATCGAACCAACTCCTTCTTTTACTGCTTGTTTGTATGGTGGTAACAATCGTTGACTGATCTCTTGCATGGTTAGAGATATTTCGCCACCCTCTTTTCCGTAATCCGTTGAACCATCACCAATAAAGTGCTTTGCTGTGGCCATAACAGTATGTGGTGCTGACAAATCACCTTGATATCCTCTTATAGATGCACTCACAAGCTTTGAGGTCAAATCAGTACTTTCTGAATACGCTTCATAAACACGACCCCATTTTTCATTATATGGAATGGCTATGCAAGGAGAAAACGTCCAATTAAATCCTGTAGCTTGGGTTTCAAGAGCAGTTATCGCTGCTGATTTTTCAATCAACCTTGGATTATGGGTTGCTCCCATTCCGATATTATGTGGGAATATAGTCGCACCATTATATGTGTTCTGTCCATGGATGGCATCGACTGCAAATAATAAAGGAATACCTAATCTTGTCTCCAATGCCTTACTTTGAAGTCTCTTAAACTTTCCCTGCCAGCCCATTGCTCCCTCTCCAGGTGAAGGGCCTTGTGTGTGAATTACAGAGCCAATAAATTTATCAGTAACATCATCTGGATTGATATCGTCAAAATGTCGAACCTGTGTCATTTGACCAATCTTTTCATCAAGAGACATGAGACTTATTATTTGATTAATCTGTACTTCATAAGAAGCTGATGAATCAACTTGAAACTTATCATAAATAGGAATCTGAAAAGGATGTTTATTTTTCCCAATCAACAGGTTAGAAAACATCAATAGAATGGTAAAAAAACATAACCAAACTAACTTTGCATTATAATTCAAACGATTCATAATTTAAGATCTTAGAGATACTTATGGGTTTGTTTTAATTAATCTTTTTGTACATATAGAACCATTCTCTAATCTCAATTTTATAAGATATATTCCTACGGGGTAATCTCTTAACGAAATTTGTTCGTCAAGATATAATGTTTTTGAACAGTCTTTGGAAGCTATTATCTTACCGCTAAAATCACAAATAAATAAATTAATATCTTGTATATGATCTGAGATAAATTGGATATTAAATAAATCCTTGCACGGATTAGGAAATAATGAAACAGATTTTGATTGAGTAATTTTATCTTGTGTACTTAAAGATTTTGCTATGAACTCGACCCAATTTAAATTGAAAGGAGATTGTGTAATCAGAATCCTCATAGTATACCTACCAGCATCTAATTGAACTACTTCACTGGTTGTTTTCCAATTTTGCCAATCCCCAGTTGATGAAAATACAGGGTTACTAATTTGTGATAAAACACCTGCCGTATCTATAAATTGTAATTTCAACGAACCTATTCCAAACTGAGCAGCAGTTCTAAAGTTAATTTGATACTCCCCAGAGGAAGTTACGTTTATTTCATAATCAAGGTAATCATTTGGGTCGAGGTACCCAACATTCATTCCACCGCCAACATCTGAGGTTTCTTCTAACTCAACACCCTCTTGATAGGTAAAGTCTTCTGATTCAATCTTTGTTGGTATTTGGTAAACAAAACTCAGAGTATTTCTGACATTTTTTAAAGAAAATACTTCAAGATCAGACCCATCAGTAGCTTTAAGTTGATTTCCAGAGTATGAAATTTTAATAATATCTGAATAAATAAGGATTTGGTTTAGATTGAAATTAATAATTTTAGAATTATTCGGATCCACAAATGCTGATCTTACCGGAATGATAGAACCGTTCACAGAAATTTGAAAATCATTTAAATTAATTTTATCATCAAAAGATAAATCTTTATTGATATTCATTTGAATGTTGTACTCGTCTGATGTTTCAGCAGTTAGATATTTTGTAGTCACATCATTTATACTTATTGAACTTTTTATGAATTCAAAACTATTGACATTAAAACCCGCTCGATCAACATAAAATCTCAGTTTATGATTTCCTTGGTTTAAGATTATGTCAGAAATAGTAGTAGTTTCCCATTTTTGCCAACCACCAGAGGGGTAAACAAATTTAGACTCTGTAATACTTTGATTATCCATAGTAAAATACATACGGCCTCCTGAACCTCCTGATGCTGTTCTTACATTTAAATCATAGACCCCATCGGATTCAATATTAACTTCATACTGAGTCCATTCGTCGCTATTTAAAAAACCAATAGAAAACCCGTTACTGGATAAATCTTCACATTTTTCTATATCTACACCATCATTTCGATACGCCCATCCGTTGTTCCAAGCAGTATATTCTCCAGTTGAAACAGAGTAGTTAGCTTCATCGAAATCACCGTAAGCCATACCTGCTTTACCCAGATCGTAATCGGGTGCATATACCATACCTGGAATCGTATGTATTGAAAAGGGGATGGTTTCATCAGTAAAAGGCTGTCTAAACAAGGCATCAGTTACGTCTTTTTGATATCGACAATTTTCAATTTTCAAGTCCTCAGTTAATTGGAACAATACCTTTTTAGAAAATTCAACTGAGGGCTTTGATCCCCCATTATTCCAGTAATCCAAAAGTATTTGATAACCCTCACTTTTATTGATAGATACAGGTCCTGCAACAGATTCTATCTTTTTTAATGGCCACCACGCCCACCCAATATTATTATCCTCATATAATTTGACAGCACTTTGAAACCACTCATTGGAATTTTCACCTGTTTCTCCAAGATACAGAGGTACGTTATACTTGTTTTTTATTTCTAGGAAACTCCCTATAGATGATTGATCATTGAACGACCAGTACTTGTGTGGAGAATAAACTAAGTTAATATCCCAAGGGGGTGTCAACCCAGTAAAATCATTAGCAAACCAATTCCCTTCGATAAAGATTATGTGTTTTTGATCAACTCTACGAATGCTATCTGTAATTTCTTTGTATAAATTTTTAATTGCAACCCCGCCAGGAAGGTCCCAGTTAGTTTCATTTAATAAATCATAACCGGCAACCCACTGTTCATCAGCATATCGTTGAGCAATTTTTCTCCATAATGCAACCATCTTATCTCTATTATCCTTGCTTTCCCATAAAGATGGTTTCGTTGGGTTATAATCTGATATAGCAGCATCTTTCCCTTGACCACCTGGAGCTGCATGTAAATCTAAAATAACATACATTTCCTTTTCTTCACACCAATCAATAAGACTATCTAACAATTCGAATCCTATAGTCAGCCATGTTTGTTGTCCTTCTATGGGTTCCTCTTCTACAGGTAATGTAAATAAATTATAGTGCATGGGTACACGCACAGAGTTGAATCCCCAAGATTTTAGTGAATCAATATCAATCTTTGTAACATGGTTTGTTAACCATAAATTATTGAAAGTATCTGTATTTTGTTTACCAATAAGATCTTCTATAGCATTCATTATCTCATATTGAGCATTTGCAAAACCATTCGTTTGTATCATGTAGCCTTCTTTGACCATCCATCCACCGAGTCCCATACCTCTCAGGAGAATGGTATCTTGGTTTTCATTAACAATGGCTTTTCCTTTTGTACTCAAAAAATGTTGGGCATTGGCACCCAATGAAATAAAGAAAAACAGACTAGTTTGCAATAAATATTTCTTAATTTTTATATATAACATTTTATTTCTGAACAATAAATTTCTGTGTTAGGATTTTATTATTAGTTTGAATTGTAATGAAATAAACACCACTTGGATAAGCTATCGTGTTTAATGATAATTTAACTTGATTCGTTGACATCAAAGATTCAAAAATCTTACCTGAGTAATTAACAACTTTTATCTTTTTATCTAACGATATATACTGATTATCAAAGCTTACATTGATATAGTCATTAACCAAAGTAGGTCGAATATTAAATAATTCATTATCCATTTTTAGTTGCCCAATATTTGCTATCATACACGAGCCATCACTGGTACATTTAGCAAAACAAGTTTTGATTATTGTATCACCCTTAACCGAAGGGATAAATCGATCATTAAATGCATCGGGATAGGCACATGATTGACCTTCGATATTTTCCTTACATGACCAATCCCCACAATTTCCATTAAGAAAAGTATAATAACTAAAAAATCCTTTGGCACGTCTTACAGTTACAGTATAAATGCCATCATCTTCTGGATCAATCATGGGATAATCTCCAGCAACACCAAAACCACTACCTCCCGCTAAAAATAATCCTCCCGGATCAACTTCAATTTCAGCAGTATTCAATTCAAATGTAAGATCAACAGAATCAGTAATAATTGTGCAGCTTCCATCATTATCACATGTACTATAGCAAGCTTTTATTATCGTATCAGACATAACTGGAGGTAAGAAACGATCATCAAAATTTTCAGAATCTGAACAAGGTAAGCCAGCTAATTTTTCTTTACATGACCAATCACTACAGTTTCCATTAAGAAAGATAAAAAAGCTCGAAAAGCCCTTTTCTTTTTGAAGTGTAATAGTATATACACCATCACCATCTATATCTGATAGCCTATTATCTCCAGGTAACCCAAATCCATTTCCACCAGCTATAAATAAGCCTTCTGGGCTAATGCTGGAAAGTGTTGATGTATTCAACTCAAAAGTAATATTCACCTGAGCAATAACAGATGATACCGATAGAATTGATATGCATAATGTTTTTATTATTCTTTTCATTATAATAATAGATTAAATTTTTACAATACTTGCACAGTCACATTATCAATTGAAACGCCAGAAGTACCCAAATTAGCACCGCCACTTCTAATGACAATATAAACATTTTTATCTTCATCAAATTCAAAAGAACCATCCCCACCACCAACGCTACAGGATAAACTTGTTAATGGTCCGTCGAACGGTTCACTACCACACCCATCCCACGTATTCAATCCCAATCGTATTCCACCATCTGTGTAATCAACTCCATCAGAGGGTGTTGTAGATCCAATATATACCTCAAACCAACAGTCTGTCATTCCGCTACCAGTAACATCCATTTGTATTTGATAAGTCTTATTTGCCTCAACGTTAAATTGTTGATATATTCCTGTTTGTCCCCAACCACCGCCACTCCATGTTGCTTTTCCATCTTGAAATGTGATATCAACACCTGGAGAAATTGATAATAAAGACCAAGAGGAATCATTGTCCATCTTACCATTACTGACCAAATTAGATCCTGTTAAGTCATTATCAATAACTATTGTTTGAGTAGATTCTGCTGTTCCACCTTCGGTAAATATTTTAAATTTTACATCATATTCTCCTTTTAGGTAAAATGTTTTTTGCACTTCTAATCCCTCAGCTGATGTATTATCTCCAAAGTTCCAATGAGAATACCATGTTTCAACACTTGGCGAACTCTTGAATGTTAATAAATTAGGATTGTCAGGATCTAAGGAATAAGTAAATTTTGCATCACTATTGGCAGGAGTAACACTTAATTTGTCATTATCTTCCATACATCCCATAAAGGTTATTATTAATGGTAATATGTAAACTGTGTATCTTTTAAATTTCATGGTATATAATAATTAGTAACCTGGATTTTCAACTAGTTTGGGGTTATTATTTCTTCTGTCTTGACCTATTGGTATGTAATAATGTCTTGAAAAGAAATTCGTTTTTTGTGGCTCTGGTTCAATGGTTTCATATGTGAATGTTTCGTTTCCAAAATTGTCCAAATATCTTAAAGATGTTATCCCTTGTGTCATGACACTTAAATCAACCTCTGCTGTTCTCCACCTTCTGACATCCCAATATCTATGATCTTCAAAAGCTAACTCTATTTTTCTCTCATTTCTAATTCTGTTCATAAGATCAGTTCCTGAATAAGTTCCAAAATCTAGATTTTGCTTCAATCCAGCTCTAATACGAATTGGTTCTATAAAAGATCTTGCTTCACCATCCAAACCAAGTTCAATTGCAGCTTCAGCAGCATTTAAGTATATCTCACCTAATCTAAATAATATACAATCTTGACCTGAATAATATTGTTGAATAAGTAACGGACTAGATCCATCTGCAAGATATTTTCTAACATAAACACCTGTTTTTGTAGCATCAGGATGAACACCCATTCCATCCTTCCCTACTCCAGTACCAGCATTGTAATCAATCTCACCATTTCTGACAGTAGCATACCAAGTTTGAATAGGAGATCCCTGAAAGATGTCATTGTTCGTTAGTAAAGTCCCCTTAAACCTTGGATCACGATTATCAAATGGGTTGTCAGGATCATAACCAGAATTTGGCTCACGGGGAAGTAAACCAGAATTTAACATTTCGTAACTATCCATCAATCCTTTGGTTGGTGACATACTTGAGCCCCAATCAACTCGATAACTGTAAGGTGAATTTCTTAAATCATACGAATGTCCTTTATCATATGGTAGCCATACTTTCATGAAAATAGTTTCATCTTCTGTTTCATCAGTAAACAATCTACTATAATTTTCAGCTGGATCAGGATATTGATTAAAAAGTACATATCCACCTTCATTAATTATTTTTTTGGAAGCATCCAATGAAATCTGGAAATATTGAGATGCCTTACCCGACGGAATACCAACGACACCATTTAATTGAACTGTACCATATTTTGCAATTGTTGCTGCATAAAGTGCAGCTCTGGACTCAAGAGCTTTTGCAGCCCATTTCCCAGCTCTACCCTTTTGGCTAGACCATCGATCTGGTAAAAAATCAAATGCTAATTGGACATCCTTAATGACCTGATCATAAACAGCTTCCTCAGAATCTCTGAATGGAAAATACTCATCTTCAGGGGTATTATCTGGATCTTGTGTTTCCAGTATGATAGGCACACCACCGTAACGTTTAGCCATAGCAAAATAGCAATAGGCTCTCAAAAAATATAATTCACCTAGACGATTATCTTTCTCTGTTTTTGATATTACATCCTCACCTAATGGTTCAATATTTTCAATGGAATAATTAATTTTCCAGATATTGTAATATCCCCACCAATCTAATGGCCAATAATTGGTTGATGTACCCCAATTCCCTGGTCGAATAGTATTGTATGCTGGTGTCCATGAGTATGTACTCATAGCTAGATCAGTTAAGGCATCTCGATGAGCTCCATAACCAGCACCACCGCCAAAATCTTTCAAATAATCCCAAGGCATGTTATCGTATATTTTGAATATGTAGGTATCCATCAAATCACGATCACTCCAAACATCCGATTCTGTAATTCGGTCTAGTGGTGGTTGATTCAAAAATTCTTTCTTACAAGAACTAATCACTGAAACTAAAAGTATTATAAATAGTAAGTTGCGTTTCATTTTAAATTTATTTATAGCGTAAGATTGATACCAAATGTGGTTGATTTATTTTGAGGGTAGTACCATCCTGTTGATGATTGCATTTGAGGATCAAAGTCTTCATCATAAGTTTTAATAACAAATAGATTGTAGGCTGTTGCAAAAAATCTAATCTCTTTAAAACCGCCATTATTTTTACCAAATTTCGGTAAGGTATAGCTTAAATTAATATTTTTAAATCTCAGATGATTACCACTTCGTTTCCAAAAATCTGAATACCTGAAATTATTATCATTAAAACCACCATCTGAAATTCTAGGATATGTTGCATCTGTATTTTCAGGTGTCCAATAATCCAATTGATATGTGTAGCCATTGAATCCATTTCGAAGTGGACTTTGAGCCTCTCCATCTAAATAAATATCATATCCTGCAGCACCTGTAAGTAGCACAGAGAGTGCAAAATTTTTGTATTGGGCAGATATATTTAATGAAAAATTATAAGCTGGCTTATCGCCATTACCAAATACTTTTTGGTCTTTTACATCAATAACACCATCATTATTTAAGTCTATATACCTAACATCACCTGGTTGAAGGGTAGAATTGTCATTGTTATCTTGAACAGGACTTCCATCGATTTCATCTTGAGATTGGAATAATCCATCAGAAATATATCCTCTACGGAGATTGGTAAATCCACCTGTAACCATCAAATTACCTCTCATAAAATCATCTTCAATAACAGCTTCATCTATAAACTCGATTGTTTCTCTTGAATAAGAAAAATTACTAAACGCTCCGATGGTCCAATTACTATTCAATTTTTTATTAAAATTCAAAGAAGTTTCAAAACCTTCATTAGAATATTCATGTAAATTTTGAGCAGCTAAACCAACACCCAAGGTATTTGGAACGCTACCTGAAGCATATGCTAACACACCCTTTTTATACCTTTTAAAATAATCAATAGAAAATTTTAGCTCTCGATTAAAAAACTCAGCATCTAATCCCACATCATGAGTAGTTACAGTTTCCCATGTTAAATCTTCATTAGCTAACGATGTATTGTCAATGGTTGGAATAGCTGTTTCGTTAATAGCAAAGAAATGGTTGTAAGTAAACCCAGATAGCCATTGGTAAGCTGCTGTACCGTCATATCCTGCAGTTCCTAAAGATGCTCGTAATTTAAGTTGTGGGATTTTTTCTTTGAAATCTTTGAAAAAATCTTCCTCGGATATTCTCCAACCCGCTGAGATAGATGGGAAAAAACCCCATTGATTGTCAGGGGAAAATTTGGAGGATCCATCATATCTAAATGATGATTCAACAAAATATCTAGAAAGATAATCGTAGCTAGCTCTTCCCACTAAACCGAGTCTATTTTCACGATATTCTCCACCATTGGCATCTTTATTTTCGTTAGAACCAGCAAATAATTGATCAATCAAATCCGACTGGTAATCTTGTCTTCTCCCATAAAAATTCTCTCCTTGATTATTTTGTAATTCTCCCAGTAATAATGCCGAAATACTGTGTTTTTTGAACTTTTGATCATAGTTAACAGACTCTTGCAACACATAATGATTGCTATAATTCATACTATGTGTCAAGACAGTTTCACTGAATGAACCTTCTGGACTAGCAACATACTCATCATAATCTCCAGTTAAACGATTCAATGTATACAGTTCATAACTTTTGCCCCAAGTTTTATTATAATAAACATTATTAACCAGCGATGCATATGATTTGAATTTTAATCCATCAATACCAACCTGAGCTGCATCCCATTCTAATGAAAGTTTGGCATCAGTATTATTATTTCTCGAACGAAAATATCCCGCATTAAAATCACGCAAACCCTCTAAAATATGATTGGGACTAAAACTTGGTCGAGCTGGTGTACCATCTGGATAATAGGCGAGGTTGTTTGGCAGTGCCCTACTAAGCTCTCTAAAGATATCATAGGCAGAGTAGCCAGGTGCTTCATTAAGTCTTCTCCGGCCAGCTAAATTTAATTGTAACGTGAGATAATCATTCACGTACGCATTCAAATTTGTTCTTAAATTGTATTGATTATAGTTTAATACATCCTCCTTGTAATTTGATCCTTGATTTAAGAATCCAGCTGAGGCAAAATATTTTATTTTTTGATTACCTCCTGATATGTTTAAATTATGGCGTTGTTGAAAACCATACTTTTTAAACATCAACTCTTTCCAGTTTTCATTAGGATAATTAATGGGATCAGAGCCTGACCTAAATAACTCAATCTCGTCAGAAGTATAAAAAGGAGATTTACCATCATTAACAAGACCTTCGTTAAGCAAGATAGCATAATCTACAGAATTTAAAAAATCTGGATATTGTGTAAATGAGGTTTGGGTAAATTGGTTAGAGTAGTTTAATTCTGGTTTTCCAATGGATCCTTTTCGAGTTGTTATCAAAATAACACCATTACCACCCTGAACACCATATACAGCAGCTGCAGCTGCATCTTTTAATATGGATATATTTTCAATTTCGTTGGGATCTAAATCATCAATATTACCGGGAGATCCATCAACAATAACTAGAGCATTACCAAAATTTCTGATCTCGAAAGAAGAACCACTAAATCCAGGTTCACCGCTTCCTTGACGAACAAATAAACCCGAAGCAAGACCTTCTAGTCCGTTACTTACAGTTGGTACAGGTAATTTTTTTAAAGTTTTAGCATCAATCGTCGAAACAGCAGATGTTATTTTTGATTTAGATTGTTCACCATACCCTATGACCACCGCTTCATCTAAAAACTCTGCAAATTTCATAGCTATATTCACAACTACTTGATTACCTACTTTTATGATTTGAGGGGTATAACCTACATATAAAAATTGCAGAGAGGCTGTATCTGATATCAATGAAATATTATACTGACCATTTTTATCTGTGATGGCACCATTAGTTGTACCTTGTTCTAAAATGGTGACCCCAATAAGTCTCTCTCCTGAGGATGCATCCGAAATTGTTCCACCCACACTTACTTGAGCATTGATTAAAATAGAACTTGTGAGTATGATAATTGCAAAAAATAATAATCTATGCATTTGATTGTATTGCCTTAATTAAATTATAAATACGAATTAAAATAAAAAGGGAATCACTAGATTAAGAATTACTACGACAATACTACTACATCACAAAAAATACACTAGAAATGAATTGAAATTATGCGTTATTGAACGATTTAATATAGTCAGCCAAATCTACAGATTTATCAATACCAAATCTTTTTTTAAGTCGATAACGTCCCTGTTCTACTGCTCTAAGCGAAATATTTAATAATGATGCAATTTCTTTGGAGCTCAAATTCATTCTAATTAATGAGCAGAGTCTAAGATCATTTTTAGTGATTGATGGATGAGCTATAGTAATTAAATTTAAAAAATTATGATCTAATTCATTAAAATATAAATTAAACTCATTCCAATAATTTTCATTTTTTAGTTCATAGTCTAGCTTTCGAAAAAGTGACTTTAAATTCCCATCTGGTTTCTTCTCGTAGTCGATTAGATTTTGTTTCAACTCAATCAGCAACTCATTCTTATGGGCCATTTGAGCAGAAGAAAAAACAAGCTTTGAATTTTTAGATTCTACTTCTGTTGCTAGTTTATCATTTTGTAATTGAAGAATTATGCGTTTTGCTGACGCCTCCCTCCTTTTAACCCAAAACAATAATATGAAGGAAATCAAACCAAGGCCAAATATGAAGACGAGCAATTTAAACCATATAGTTTGCCAATATGGGGGTGCAATGTGAATCTTTATAGATGATATTTTTTCGTTGTATTTAACATTAAAAACGTAATGACCGGGATCCAAATTAGTATAGGTTACACTCGGGTCTCCTGCTGTTATAATTCTCCAATTATCATTAAACCCTTGCATTTTAAAAAGATAATCACCCGTGGGGTTTAAATAATCTATTGCTTTGAAATAAATGGTGAATGATTTATCGGCATAATTCAACCATACATCGCTACTATTCTCAATAGGCTTTTCTAAAATTTGTCTGTTGGACTCGAATTTACCTACGGGAATATTTTTGCCAAACACTTCTAAATCTGAGAAAATCAGTTGATTGATATTCTCAGTAATTCTATCATTAAGTTGGTTGGGGTGAAGAGAATGCATGCCATAAATGCCTCCAAAATAGAGTTTACCATAATCATCAATGGATATTGAATTTTGATTGAATTGATTAGTGTTTTGAAATGATCTAATGCTAAAATTCAAGAAATCTCTATCATTTTTATTATAACGACTGACCCCTTGAAAAGTTGAAATCCATAAATTATTACTCTTATCTTCTATCATGCTCATCACATGATTATCAATCAAACCACTAGATTTATTGATTCGCTCAAACTTATTATTCCCCAGCCATCTATTTATTCCACCTCCATCTGTTCCAAACCAAATCTCACCATCTGAGTCTTCATATATAGTTTGGATTGCATTATGACTTAATGAAAATGAATCTTCAGAGATGTATTTAAAATGCTCATACACTTGATTTGATTCATCAATTAAATCTAATCCATTATCTAATGAACCAACCCATAATCGACCTATTTTATCCTCATGAACGGTTGTTATATTAAAATCTGAAAAAGAATTCAACTTATTTGATTGAGGAAGATATCTCTCCAGTTTTTTTGAGTTGATATTTAATGTAAACAATCCATCACCTAAAGTTGCGATTAAAAGTTCTTGGGTATTTTTAAGCTCCGTAATACTCCAAACATTTGGTTTCCAATCCATAAAATGTCTGAATTTTTTGCTTTTAATATCATACAAATCCAATCCACCTGCAAAAAAACCCAACCAAATATTGCCTTGACTATCTTGAAATAAAGTTTTAACCTTATTACCGCCTATAGAATTCTTATTACCTGAATTATGAATGAATGGTTTTGTATTAAATTTCTGATTATTAAATTCATACAAACCACTTCCATCTGTACCCACTAGAGCTTGACCATTTTGAGTTTGTAAAACAGACAAGATAGAACGTGCAGGTAATCTTTCATCAACCGACTCTGGTAAATTGTAATCAAATCGTATTTTGCTAGGTTTATATATGTTGACTCCACCATTAAATGTACCAATCCATATATTTCCTGTTCTGTCGCCTAAAAAGCATCGTAATGAATTGCTATTTAATGAAGCAAAAGAATTCGTTTGTTGAGTGTATGAATACATTTTCGAAGTCTGAATGTCAAAAACATTCAGACCTTCACCATCCGTAGCAATATAAATTTGATCATCATTAGACTTAAACAAATCAATGACAGCTTCAGAGTTGATTCTATTCTCACCTTTAAGTGAAGAAAAATGAATATAACTTCTATTCTTTATATTCATTTTATAGAGACCAGAACCTTCAGTTCCTACCCATAGAAAATCATCGTCTAAAAGCAATTTTTTACGAAATCCAACCATATTTGGACTATTGGGAAGCATTTCGTGACTTCTTTCAAACTGTCCATCTTCTTTCAGACAATTTAAACCACCACCTGCAGTAGCTATCCATATCATGCCATTTTTATCTTTAACAATATCAAATACAACATCACTTGATATATGACTATTTTGCGTATTAAAGACAGAAATTTTTTGTTGACTTACATCGTACTTTATCAGGCCTGAGCCGATAGTCGTAATCCAAATTAAACCTAGATCATCCTCATAAAATGATGAAATCTCTGAACTTTCAAATGGTATTGAAAGTGAATCATACCTTAATCTAATAAAACGATCACTCGATACGCTTTTTATTTTAATACCATTATTTTTTGTACCTACCCATAAGTTACCTTTTTTATCTTCAAAAAGTGCAGATACTTGTTCTCCTGAATAATTTTGATTATTGCTAATTGATTCATCTAGCGGATAAAGCTTACAAGTATATCCATCGTACTTATTCAAACCATTTTGAGTACCTATCCAAATATAACCATATCGATCCTGTAAAAGGGAAAATACTGTATTGTGAGAAAGTCCATTTTTAATTGATAGATAGTCAAAACTCAACGCATTAGATGGTTGTTGCCCTAAACATAAATGAACAGCCAACACAAATATCCACGTGTATTTTCTAGGAAGCATGTTATTGATTTCAGGTAGTTACGAAGTAATTCAAAAATATATAATAATTATATAACATTTATATAAGAAAAGGAGAAAAAAGGGGTCAAATAGGGTACAAAACTTGTTTCTTTATATAAAATATTGGGAATAAAAAAACCCTTGCGAATCTAATGATTGCAAGGGTTAATGATTTGTCGGGGTGGCAGGATTCGAACCTGCGACCTCCTGCTCCCAAAGCAGGCGCGATAACCGGGCTACGCTACACCCCGAGGTGTAAGAGTGATCCCACCAGGACTCGAACCTGGAACCTACGGTTTAGAAAACCGTTGCTCTATCCGGTTGAGCTATGGAACCATTTGTATTATTCTTAAGAACAAATCCTACTGGCGGTGGGACCGGGATTCGAACCCGGGGTACCCTTGAGAGGTACGGCAGTTTAGCAAACTACTGGTTTAAGCCACTCACCCACCCCACCAAAAGGAGTGCAAAAATACACTTTTATTGAACTCCCAATATTATTTTAATAAATAATTTTTCTTATCGTTTGTTGGCAAAATTATTTCAAGTTTTTGAATATTATATCTAACCTTGACACCTACAATAAATTAGTTAAAAGTTGGATTACTTTCTGCATACCACACAGTTTATTATTTTTATAATCATTGCTGTAACGACTCTTGTTCTTGCACTATACTTCCTTACCTTATTCAAGATAAAGACAACCAAAACAGTTAAAACAAATTTTAAGGAGGGTATTTCTGTTATAGTTGCCGCAAAAAATGAGCGAGAAAACCTAAACCAAAATCTCCCACATCTTCTCAAACAAGATTATAAAAATTTTGAAATCATAGTCGTTAATGATGGAAGTTTTGATGGTACTAAAAAACTGCTTGATGATATGGCAATAATTCAACAAAATTTAAAAGTGGTTCATCTAGAACTAGAAGAGCAATATCAAAAGGGAAAAAAATTTGCTCTTACCATGGGGATTAAAGCAGCTAAGAATGAGCACTTACTTTTTACTGATGCTGACTGTAGACCAAATTCGGATCAATGGATTCAACTAATGGCGAACCTATTCACTGAAAATGATATCATTTTGGGTGTTGCTCCTCTAAATACTAAATCAAATTTTCTTGGTTCCATGATAAGCTATGAAACCTTTCATACAGCCATACAGTATTTGGGGTATTCCATACGTGGTAAAACGTATATGGGTGTAGGTCGAAACCTTGGCTATACCAAGAAATTATTTTTTAAGAACAAAGGTTTTGCTAGTCATCAACATATCATGTCTGGAGACGATGATTTATTTATACAAGAAGCTGCAAAAAACAAAAAAGTGGGAATATGTTTTGCTAAAGATTCACTAATGTACTCTGATTCTCCACCCTCATATGGTAAATGGATTAAACAAAAAGTAAGGCATCTATCAACAAGTAAAGAATATAAATTTATCTATAAGCTATTATTAGGCTTGTATGCTTTTGCACAGATTTTCTGGTTAATCTCCATAGTAAGTTTTCTATTACTCTATCCAAAATACTGGTTCATGATTGTAGGATTTATTATTTTAAAGTGGCTTATCCAATGGATCATATTTGGAAAATTTGCACTAAAGATTAATACAAAAAAAATAGCTTACGCTCTACCTTTCTATGATATTTTATTTACACTTTATCTCATTTTATTTGGAGTAATCAAGCCATTTATCAAAGCAAAAACATGGAATTAATTCGCCACTATTTTCCTAACTTGACAACTGATCAAGATCATAAACTGGGTGCTCTAAAAGCACTTTATAATGAATGGAACACCAAGATAAACGTAATCAGTAGAAAAGACATGGATCAATTTTATTGCAATCACGTTCTTCATTCATTGTCCATAGCTAAGATTTATTCCTTTAAAAAGGGTGAAAATGTACTTGATATTGGGACAGGCGGTGGATTTCCAGGCATTCCATTGGCCATTATTTTCCCTGAAACCAATTTTCATTTGGTCGATTCTATTCGAAAAAAAACTCGCGTTGTCCAAGAAGTGGCAGAATCTCTTCAACTCAAAAATGTAACGGTTACGAATGATCGTTTTGAGCACATCAAACAGAAACATCATACCATAATATCTCGAGCTGTAGCCCCAGCCATTAAACTAGTTGACCTAACTATAGATGCTATGGCTAAAAATAACCAACACATCTTTCTAAAAGGGGGCGATTTGAAGAACGAAAAAAATGACCTACTTCAGAAATACAAGTCTCTTTCTTGGGAGGAAACTGCACTAAGTAAATTTTTCTCTGAAGATTTTTTTGAAACAAAAAAGATTATAAAACTAAACTCATAAATGAAAAAATTATAACTACTTCAGTAAGGTAATGGTTCCTGCTTTTCTATAGTTATTTTTATTATAATCGCTGTAATTGATCAGGTATAAATAAATGCCTTCTTGAATTTGATTTCCCATGTAGTTTGGCAACCATTTTTCGTTAATATCATTGGATTGGTAGAGTTTTTCACCCCAACGGTTATAAATTTCAATTGAAAACTCATTGATAGCAATACCCTTTACTCCAAAACCATCGTTTAAGTTATCATTATTTGGTGTGAAAGCATTGGGAACATATACCGTAGGTAAAAAGTAAAAACACACTTCATTACTCCATGATTCAGTTTGTTCACCACCGTCTTCTTGTGCATTTACACGAAAACATTTTTTATATTGTTTTGGATCATGCATTGATACAATTGTTGTGTTACTATTAACATTAATTTGAGATAAAGTCAATGGGTTGATATTATCCTCTAAAAATAAATCATAGGCAGAAATACCAACATTCCAACCTAAATAATCAGTAAAGATTAGATTAGAGTTTAAATCTTCATCCTGAATACCAGTCAATAAAATACTTCTATGAACATCCGAAAAGATGGATGTCCCGCACAAATTTAAAGCAGATACCTGATACTCAAAAGGGGTAATATCTGTATTAATCCCTTCTTCTAAATATTGAAAAGTACTCCCACCTATACTTGCGAGGTTTTGCCATGAAGATGCACCAGGGGTTCTTTTTTTAATATCAAACGAGGAAGCAGAGGAATTATTCAACACTTGCCAATCAATGATCATTCGATCATCGGGATCTCCAACGCTCACAAACCTTAAATCTATTTCTAACTTATCAAAATTCACATCCAAACGTTGAGTATCTCCCAAACATCCTTTATCAGATATTTCAACTACACGTATTTGACCATTGGTTTGTATCAAATCCCAGTCTACAGTAATTATTGGTGTTGAATTGCCTGAAACATTTAACGCACCCAATACCTTCCAATCAAATGTTGAGGTTAAACCTCCAGTAACCGAATACGATTGATTACCTATGTTTTCTGGACAAATAGCGATTGGTCCAGTAATTAAAGATGTATTAGGTTTGGGGTTTATGATTACGGATAGATCAACTTTAGATCCTGTACAACCAAAAACGTTTGTCTCAACAACAGACAGAATTTGATTGCCAGAAACATCCCAAAAGATCTTTATGGTATTAGTACCTTGACCAACAATATTATCCATGCTACCGTTAAGAGTCCAATGATAGGTTGAATTAGGCATACCTAAAATTGAGTATGTAGCGGTATCAGTAAACTGACATAATTCTACAGGTCCAGATATTTGATCTGCAGTAGGTGTTGGATGAATAGTTACCGATAAATCATTGGGCGGACTTGTGCACCAGCGATCATTTACGGGGTCATATGCACGTTGCACTACCCTTATGTTTCCTAAACCAGCAGCCAACCAATCCACTTGAATTTGTGACGAACTATCTCCATTTTGCTGAACCCCGCCAGTAATTGTCCAATCATACACACTTCCTCTAACAGAGTCTACATCATACGACACTAATTTATCAAATTCACAAATTTCATTTGGACCATTAATTCTATCATTCCCTAAGACATAAGACTTAGATACATCGACTACAACTGACGTACTAAGGCAGCCAAATTTATTGATTTCAGCGACGGTAATCTGACCCATACCATCGTCTCCCCAATCAATGGTTATTGTATTAGTATTACCTCCTGAACTTTGGACACCGCCTGTGACATTCCAATTAAAAGTCGAACTACTTGCACCAATAGCTTGATATTGAACACCCGATGAATTTGGGCAAACAATTAAAGGTCCATTTAGGGTAGGACTTGATTCAATCACAAAAACTTCTAATTCTACCGTATCACTAGTACAACCAATGGAATTTGTTTCTGCTACACGAATATTAAATGAGGGCTGATTGAACCCAGATAGTTGTAAAGAATTTCTATTCTGTGACCCAATAATAGCATTAACTGTTTCCCAATAATAAGTATTTCCTGGATTGTCTGTGACTGAATAGGTTAGTCCTACATCTTCCTTACATACGGTATCTTTACCCGATATTCCAGATATGATAGGGCTTTCTTTAATATCTACATCCAATTGTATCCAATCTCCAAGGCAACCATTTGCACTTACTTCTCTAACACGTATGTATGGCATCATACCGCCAGACGAATTACCCTTCCAAAAAGCAGTTACTGACTCTGAAGTACTGTCTCCTATGAACTTTCCATCAAAAATGTCCCACTCATAAGAAGAGCTAGCATTACCATCAGTAACGGCATAGATATGTGAGCTAAATTTACATACTGTTGTTGGTCCTGTCATGATTTTAGCTCCCTCAAAAGGTAAGACTTTGATACTTACATCAAGATAGTTGAACTTTGGTGGACAACCATCATCTTCCACAGTAAAATATACATTATAAGGTTGATCCCGATCTGCATCACAATCAGGAGTCCAACAAAATTCATAACTAAAATCCTGTCGATCAAAAAGTGGACCAACAAACGTTGCTTTTGTACCAGGAATAGTCGTAAAAACCTCCCCACGAGCAGATAGTTTGACTTGATCATCATCTGGGTCTTTACCAATTACATCAAAACAGAGCTCCTCTCCCGCTTCAATCTCAAATCGCTGCCCTTTGTTGGATGATATATTAGGAATATTATTAGCAATACAGTTCAGGACAATAATCTGGAGATCCATTCTAATCTTACCGAGTAGATTTCCGTTTCGATATTCTAAAACCTCTACGCCAACCACAAAATTTCCTACTTCATTACTAAAAAGCTCGGTATACCCTGTCTGGTTATCAATAAACGTATAACCATTTGCACCAAAAGGAGACAAGGAGGTATAGCCTGCTTTATATCTCAATAACGGTGTATCCAAAGAAGCGGAGGGTGCTGGACTAGAACTAGCGGCACTTCCACCTTGATATGGACGCATGAAACGATAGACCAAACTATCTCCATCACGATCAACTGCATCAAATAAAAATGAATTGGTATCGTTGACACACATATATGGACTAGGTACACCATAAAATGCAGGTGAACTATTTCTTAATGCTGTGGCTGGTATAAAACAATAATAAGTTTGTCCTTGTGATGGCATTGCACCATCTTGTATAATATTGTTTTGGACATTTCGACAACACCTCGTATACGTAATATGATAGCCTTCTGAATAGGGTTTTAATGATACTATTCCTTCATACAACCCGTATTCAATACATACATTTTTTCGATAAAAATCACAATCAATTGACCCTGGTGGCTGGACTCTTTGTTTAGTGACTAAATTAAAAACAGGCTGTTGATTTAGGCTTTTATTGATATCATTTAAATAAACACCTAGGGTTATTCTGTCATCCAATTGAACATCACCGGAACAATCTCGATACACATGAAATGTAATTTTGTAGCGGTAATCCCCAGTGGTTCCATCGATATTCAAAAACTCATAATTCATATACCCTCCCAAAAGGTGAGTTGCATGACTTGTTAAGCCGCTAAAAAGCAACAAAAAAAGAACAACTATTTTGAGTGAAGACTTAAACCACACGATACTTTACAAAAATAGGAATCTAATGTATAGAAACGTCAATTGGATGGCATTAGTTGCCTAGATAACTATTATTTTGACAATGCAGTTACGAAACCACCTAAATCAGCATAAGTGTAATGCTGATTGTTGAACTCAAACTGATCATTTAAAACCCGTACCTTCAAGATGTCTAATTGATCTGCTAAAGCCATATCTCCAGGAGAATCTCCAACCATAATTGATTTTGAAAAATCGATATCAGGATAATATTCTTTAGCTTTTAATAACATTCCCGTATTTGGTTTTCTCCAAGCATGCTTAACCGTACTCAAATAAGGTGCATATAATACCAAATCAAAGTAAGAAAACCCCTTAGACTTAATCGTATCATACATCTTAAGGTGTACATTTTCTAAATCTTGGCTCGTCATGACATGCTTGCCAACCCCTTGCTGATTTGTAACCAATACTACACGTTTAAAAATTGTCTTCAAATGATGCAAGGCATCTAAAGCACCCTCGCAAAAAATAAATTCACTTGGATCTTTGGCGTAGTCATCTATGATGGGCTGATTGATTACCCCATCTCGATCAACAAACAGCGTATAAAACTGGCAATCTTCTACGCTAGGCAAAAATGTGTTGTGCTCGCTCATAATCTTCTGGTATACCTATATCAATAAAAAGGCCATCTGAAATATATCCTCCAAGGTGCTTTTTGTCCACACTAACTTCTAGAAAATCTTTTTCAAATGAATATTTTTCAGTTTTTGGAAGTAACTCACTAATATCTTTACTCACCCAATAACAACCACCATTAATAAGGCCAGTAGGCATATTTTTTTGCTTTTCTTGAAATTTAACAAGGATATTTTTTTCCATCAAGACAGTACCATACCGATCTGGTGATGGCATCTGCTTTAAAGCAAGCGTAATAGGTCTATTAGAATATTTATGTGTTTGCCAAAATTCTTCATAATTTACATCAAAAAAAGTATCTCCATTCAAAATAAGAGCAGAATCTTGAGTCACATGTTTAATCGCTAAACCAATTCCCCCACCTGTACCGAGCGGTTCTTCTTCAATTGAATATACAATGGGGGTGTGCTTAAATTCGTCACCATAGTACTCAATTACTTTGTTCGACTTATGACCAACTGCAAGAATAATACTGTGTATGTGTTCTATAGGTAAAGCATTTAAAATATGATCTAAAAAAGGTTTTCCAGCAACAGGTGCCATAGGTTTTGGTACATCATTCACTACAGATGCTAATCGAGTACCGAGTCCTCCAGCTAATATGATTACATCAAATTTCATGATGGCAGTGTGTAGGTGTACAGACCGGTTTTTGTAAAACTATAATTTTGAGGTGTTACCCCAAATTTTTCCAAACTTCTAATTAAACCCATCCTTGAAACACCTGGACAATAAAAGAAAAAGAATCCTCCCCCTCCTGCTCCACTGATTTTTCCACCTGTAGCTCCATTTTGAATAGCTGTTTGATAAATTGCGTCAATTTCAGGATTACTAATTCCAGATGCCATCATTTTCTTTGATTCCCACCCATAGTGCATTACCTCACCAATTTCATCCATTTTACCAGTTAAAACTACTTCTTTCATCTTCAAACTTTGAGTCTTTAATCGATGAGTAGCTTCCAAGGCATTTTCATTGTTCTTTTTGATGTTTGCTGTTTGTTGGTCAATAATCCCCGCTGATTCTCTATTTGTTCCCATATAAAACAGGACTAAATTATTCTCTAGCTCTGCTGCATATTTTTGTTTTATCCGAAGTGGATTTACAATTACTTTATCATTATCATAAAACTCCATGAAGTTAAAACCACCAAAAGTAGCTGCATATTGATCTTGCCTTCCCCCATTGAGCCCTAAATCTATTCGCTCTATCTCATATGCCAAATGAGCAACATCATATTCACCTAATGGGATGTTACACCATTCAGCAAATGCTCCAATAATACTAACAACTAAAGTACTGCTACTTCCCAGCCCTGATCCA